>ERZ1066117.219-NODE-219-length-56665-cov-13.334252_pt1 | contig 56665 bp, 40 predicted proteins | sample MGYA00382764_ERZ1066117 | MGnify/ENA primary metagenome ERZ1066117 (study PRJEB33369, sample SAMEA5778347) | biofilm metagenome | biome: Industrial cooling water; feature: Water cooling tower basin; material: Biofilm | place: United Arab Emirates | collected...
GCTTCAACGGGGCCGCGTGCCGGAGCACGCGGAAGGAGCCCGCTTGCCAGCGCCGATGCGAGCGGGCCTTTGCAGCCAGAATGCGAGCGGTCCCCAACCATCGCCGGAAAGACCGAAGCACTCACGAACGAATCTGAACATAACCCTCGTTGCCAAAGGGCTGTCGAGCACCTCCCGGGCTGCGTTCAGCACCGCGCCGCTCGCAACCAGGACGTGTCCTCATACCACGAACTGCCGACCGGCGGGAGTGTAGGCCTGACCCAGCACATGCATGTGGTCCAGCACGCTGCGCGTCGCGGGCCCGACGTCGATCAGCAGCACCTGGTCCTCACCGACGTGGATCAGTTCGCGCAGTCGTTCGCGCAGCAGCACAAGCTCGCGCGCGTTCAGTTCGCAGAAGAAGACGCTGAACTGCACGTGGTTGCCGAAGTCACGGCACGTCTGGAAGACCTTGGTGCGGCGCGCATCGTCGGCGATGTCGTAAGAGACGACGACGTGCGAACGCTCGGTGGAACGGCTCATCGCGTCACCATCCCTGAGTAGCGCGGGATGTCGCCACGCAGCCAGCGCGCGAACAACCGGACCTGCACCCGCACCACCGAGCGCCAGGAACAGCGGTAGCCGAAGGTTGGATGCGTCACCAGCTGGTCGAGGCGAGACTCGAACGCCCGCAGCAGCGCCTTGCGGCCGTTCGCCTGCATCACGCAACCGGCCTTGGTCGTCAGGAAGTCCGCGGCCGCCACCATGCCCGTGTTCACCGCCGTCAGTACCGCGCTGTCGGCGAGCAGCGGGCGGAACTCCTCCATCAGGTCGAGGGACATCGACGGGCGCCCGTGTCGCGGCCGGTGGTACATCCCCCACCACGGATCGAGACCTTCGGCCAACAGTGCGACGGTCAGCTCCTTCGCGAGCAGCGCGTAGGCGAACGACAGCATCGCGTTGATCGGGTCGCGGGGCGGCCGACGGTTGCGAGTGGTGAAATCCCACTCCGTGCCGAGGTCGCGCGGCCGCAGCATGCGGGCGAAGTGACGGAAGTAGATCGCTGCGGCGTTGCCCTCGCAGCCGAGCAGGGCTTCGACGGAGCCGGCGACTTCGATGTCGCGCAGTGCCTGGGCGAACTCGTCCGCGACTCGGTCCGGGAGATCGGTGGCGTTGCGCCGAAGCAGCGTGCGCTGGTTGGCGACCTTGGCCTGCACGATCTCCTTCGCGAACGCCAGCGATCGAGAGACCTCGGCGGCGGCCGCGAACTGGGCGGCGCGGTCGTAGGCGTTGCGCAGGTTCATGCCCTGGGAGACGCCATAGAACCAGAAGCCGCGCGACAGGTAGACCACCGGAATGCCCGCCTCGCAGAGGAGGTGCAGCGTCTGGGTGCTGACCTGGACGTTGCCGCAGAGCACCAACTGGCTGACGTCGATCAGACGGAAGCGCTGGGCCTCGCCGTCGCGGGTGCGCACAACCAGGGTGTTGGCCGACTTGCCGACCGTGGCCCCCTGCTCTTGCACGTACAGGGGCACGGCGTCGTCGCGGATCGGATAGAGACGCCGAGGCTCACTGGAGCCTTCCGCAGGCGCGCCCGCAGCGAGAGCCAAGGTCTCGTCAGGCAGGCAGATGCCGTTCAAGCTGCAGCCGTTGCACTTCGGGCTGTCGTCGAGCGGAGGCGGCAGCTGCGTCGAGGTCGCCGCGGCGCGAGCCTTCTGGATCCATGCGCGCGTGTCGGCCTCGAGGGCTTCGGTGAACGGGATCTCGACTCGGGTGCGCGAGCCACGGAAGTAGAGGAACCCGTGGGTGCAGGTGTAGCCGTGCTCGCGTAGCAGCAGTCCCTGGGCCATCAGCTGCACGCGTTCGGGTTCGTACGAGCGCTCGGGGCAGTCGGGGACGCGGCCGCGCTTGGTCTCGACCGGCACGGCCTCGTCGCCGAGGGTCGAGACGAGGTCGAGCTTCGCGGTTATGCCGAGGGACTCGCTGCTCAGGCTGACGGAGCGGCTGATCTTCGGCGGCTCGTCTCCCGACGTGTCGGGTGCGGCAGCCGGTGGAGCCGGCTCGGCTTCCGCGAGGCCTCGTGTCGCGGGACCGGCGGCATCGGGCAGGGCGTCGTCGAAGTCGTCGACGCGACGGTGCGCCGCCTGGCCGTCCGCGGTGTAGTGGTTGTCGGCCCAACGCCCTTCGACCTGCATGAAGTGGAACAGGCGCGGGCAGTAGACGAACTCGTTCAGCATCCGGACGGGCAACGGTTGCTGGTCAGCACCGCTCCGGATGTCGTCAAGCTCACCCTCGGAATCGTCGTCGCGCTGCATATTCTCCCTCCTCGAGCGACATCGTCGGTCGAGCCACTGGAAGGTTGAGCGGACGGGCTGGATAACGACGCAAGCGCGGCGATCATCCGACTTGCATCGTCGACGGGTGTCGCTCTACTGCGCGACGTCGCCTTGATGGCTCCGGAAGTCGGGGACCCGGCCTGGGCTGTGGTCAGCGAAGGTCAGCGGGGCGGGACCCAACAACCTTGGTTGGCAAGAGCGAGCGAACGCAACATGGCACGCGAAGGCGACGACGCAGTCCACCCGGGGGATTACCAGCAGTTCTTCCGGCATGCCACGGGACAACTCCCGTTCCCATTTCAGCTACGTCTGGCACAGAGTGAGCGTTGGCCGGCCCGAATCGAGGTTCCAACAGGCCTGGGAAAGACCCTCGCGGTGGTAGTCGCCTGGCTTTGGCGGCGCCAACACCCGACGTTCCGCCTGAGCACGCCCCGGCGCTTGGTCTACTGCCTACCTATGCGAGTCCTGGTCGAGCAGTCGCTCGCCGTCGTACGCGACGTGATGCGTCGCACGGAGTCGAAAGCCAGGGTTGCAGTGCTCATGGGCGGAGTGGAAGACGAAGGGGAATGGGATACCTGCCCCTCGGATGACGCGATCCTGCTCGGCACTCAGGACATGCTCATCTCGCGCGCCCTGAACCGCGGCTACGGAATGAGCCGGTATCGATGGCCCCTGCACTTCGGCCTTCTCAACACCGACTGCCTCTGGGTGATCGATGAGGTGCAACTCGTCGGAGTAGGTTTGGGCACGACAGCACAACTCCAAGCACTTCGCCGAAAACTGGGCACGGTGCTTCCGACCCAGACTTCTTGGATGAGCGCAACCATGGAAGAGGCATGGCTGCGGAAGGTGGACGTCGACTCCGACGATCTGATGGGCCACCTCAGACTGGATGAGGAAGACAAGGAGCACAGCGTGGTCGCCGCGCGCATCGGTGCTCGGAAGCACTGTGCGCGAGCACGGACCGCCATGGGCGATCTCGGCCCGCTCGCGAAGGAGATCCTGGAGAACCACCGGCCAGCCACTCGGACCCTGGTCATCCTCAACACCGTCGATCGAGCTCGCGATGTGTTCGCTCAGATCGCGAAGCAGAAGCCGAAAGCCGATCTGGTGCTTCTGCACTCCCGATTCCGGCCGCAGGAACGCCGCACGAGCATCGACCGCGCGCTCGCGGAACCGGGCGGAGAAGGGAAAATCGTCGTCAGCACCCAGGTGATCGAAGCTGGAGTCGATGTCTCCTCCGCAACTTTGTTCAGCGAGCTGGCACCCTGGCCCTCCCTGGTCCAGCGCTTTGGCCGCTGCAACCGCAAGGGCGAGATCGACGACGCCCGGGTCTTCTGGCTCGGCCTGCCGGCATCCCGAGGGAAGCTCGACTTGCCGTACTCCTTCGATGACTTGGATGATGCAGCCAACGCACTCGCCGGCATCCAGGACGTCGGCCCCGCCGCGCTACCGAAGCGACCGTTGCGACTCGAAGAGGGCCTGGTCCTCCGCAAGAAGGACCTGCTCGACCTCTTCGACACGACCCCAGACCTCATGGGCAACGACGTCGACGTCTCGCGGTTCATCCGCGAGACCGACGACCACGATGTCCAGGTGTTCTGGCGCGCCTTCGATGGGTCACCGTTCGATCAGCCTGCGGCAGGACGCGAAGAACTGTGCGCAGCACCTTTGCAGGTTGTTCGTGACTGGCAAAGCAAGGGTCGGGCAATGTGGACGTGGGATGGACTCGTCGGACAATGGACGCTCGCAAAGCGACTGCTGCCGGGCTTGACCATTCTCCTCCGCGCCACCGAAGGAGGTTATGACTCCAAACTCGGCCTCGATCCGAAGGGGAAGCAGTCGGTGTCCATCGTCGAGAGGCCGCCCACGCCCGCCCACGAGGATCTCCATTACGACGGGGATCCAGAGTCCGAAATCGGTCGCTGGTACGGTCTAGCTGCCCACTCTGGCGACGTCGCCGCGGAGGCGACGTCTCTGGCGCACCAGCTGGCACTGCCATGCAGTTTCCAGGATCCCCTGGTGATGGCTGCACGATGGCACGACCTGGGCAAGGCCCATCCGGTATGGCAAACCGCGGCGAAGAAGCTGGGGGATAATCCGCCTTCCAGCCTCGTGGCCAAGAGCGCGAGCGCCAGGGGACGAATCCGGTTCGAGCGGCCCGGCTTCCGTCATGAGCTCGCTTCCGCACTCGCGGCCCTTGCACACGGCAAGGACGACCTCACCGTCTATCTGATCGCTAGCCACCACGGGAAGGTGCGCCTATCGCTGCGCTCTACGCCAAAGGAGCGAGTGCCAAACCCCAATGGGATCGACGACCCGACGATCCGTTTCGCGCGCGGCATCTGGGAGGGCGACCAGCTGCCACCAGTGAATCTCGGCGATGGGGTTCTGGTTCCAGCCACCACCCTGATGCTCAGATACATGGAGCTTGGCTTCGACGACGTGACCGGCGCGAGCTGGGCGGACCGAATGCTCGCGCTTCGGGATCGACCCGACCTCGGCCCTTTCGTGCTCGGCTTCCTGGAGGCGCTGATCAAGTGCGCAGACGAGCGAGCCTCCGCCTGCGTCTCGGGGAGGAATGCACCGTGACAGAGTTGGACACCAAATCCGTCGCACTTCCGGCGATCGCCCCCCAGCCGCTCTCTGCCTACCTGGCTGCACTCGGCTTGCTGCGAATGCTGGGCACGCAGTATGGGCGTCCGGTTCGCGGCGCATTCACGTCACGTGGCTTCGAACTCTCGGGCATTCCCGCCGACGGGCTGACCCAGTTCCTCCTGGAGCGCTGGAGCCCGTCACCGGTCTTCACGCCTTGGAACAACGCCAGCGGGTTCTACGTGTCGTCCAAGGGGCAGCAAGCGAAGGCGGTGATCGAGCTGATTGCTGCAAGTGGTTCTCCGCGTCTCGATGCCATGAGGCGCGCGATCCGCGTGATCCAGGGACTACTCAAGGGCGACTCAGCTCCGTCGGATGAAGCCAAGGCTCGCTTCATCGGACAGCTCCGCTCTTCTCTGCCGGATGAAGCCATCGTGTGGATTGATGCGGTCAGCGTAGTTGCCGGCGACGAAGTGAAAATGATGCCCCTTCTGGGGACTGGCGGGAATGAAGGCGTACTCGACTACTCCGGTCTGTATCTCCGTTCTCTGCAGGAGACGGTTCTGGCAAAGGACCCGAGTGCGTCCCAGGATCTTCTGCAAGCCGCACTGTTCGGCACGCTGACGAACCGACTCTTGGAGCGTCCAGGCGGCCAGTTCGATCCGGGGTCGGCTGGAGGCTTCAACACAGGTCCCGGCTTCGAGACTAAGGGACTGCCCAACAACCCCTGGGCATTCATCCTGCTCGTAGAAGGAACGATGGTCTGGGCCGGCAGCCTCGCCAGCCGGCAGCAAGGCATGGCAACGAACAACCCGATGGCGGTGAGTCCGTTCACCGTGCGTCACGTTGCTGCCGGGTACGCCTCAGCAGGCAAGGTGGAAGACAACACGCAGAAGGTCCGTGCAGAGGTGTGGATGCCTGTCTGGGATCGCCCGGCCAGCCTGACCGAGGTCGAACGCTTCATCGCCGAGGGACGCGTCGAGGTGAAGGGACGCACCGGGTCTTCCGAGCGTGCGCGTGACTCGTTGGACTTCGCCGATGCTGTGGGTTCGCTGGGCGTGGATCGCGGTGTCACATCCTTCGTTCGCTTCGCCCTCGCGAAGCGTCGAGGTGACTCCTACATCGCGCTGCCAGCTGGCAAGCTGGATGTCGGCCACCGGGGCGAAGTCGACCTCATCCGGCAGCTCGACACCCAGCTCGATTTGCTCGACGGGCAGTTCCTTCGGAGGTTCAAGGGAGAAGGCCCTCCAGCGGTCCTTGACTCCCTCCGACGAAACCTCAATGACGCTCGGTTCGAAGTTGCGACCAGGGGAGGAAGCGACGCCATGGTGCGGCTCATGCGTGCAATAGGCTCCCTCGAACGGATCCTCGCGAAGCGCGACCCCTCGAAGGAACCGAAGCTGCCGCGCCCGCTAGGCGGACTCGGCACGGAGTGGATCGCTGCGTGCGGACACTCTCCGGAGCTGCGCATCGCAGCCGCGATCACCTCACTCGGCCGCACCGGTGGCGCCGGTGGCTTCCGAAGCTACATCTCTCCCGTTTCGCCGAAGGCTGACTGGGAGTTCCTGCCAAGCCCACGATCGCGGTCGTGGTTCGGCGCATCGCTCATGGCTCGTCTAGCCAGCGTGCTGAGCCGGCGAATGCTCGACACCAGGACTCCTGGCGAGGAGGCAGCGAACAGCAGGAATCCCACTTGGGGTGCTCGGCAGGTCAGCCTCGACGAGATCGCACTGATGCTAGAGCCCGAAGTCCTCGACGAGGCATGCCTCGAGGACCTGATCTTCGGGCTCACCTGGGTGAAGCCCAGCGGTGTCGAGAATCGAGTTGATCAACGCCCCTCAGTTCCACCGATCCCGCGCCAATACGCGCTGCTCAAGCTGCTGTGCCTGCCCGACGGCATCCCCGTCGGCTCCGAGCGCCTTGCCCTGCCGACTCCGGCGCAGCTGGTGCCACTGCTGCAGGCAGGGAGGGTCGACGATGCCGTCCACCTTGCTCGAGCGACCCTACACGCGAAGGGACTCAAGGCATGCCAAATCGCACCACTCGGCCGCACCGACACCGAGTTCGGCACTCGGATCGCGGCTGCGCTGCTGATCCCCATGTTCCAAGTCCATACCCTGCTCGGCGATGCCCTGTTGCCGACCGCGGATGCGAACGAACCACACCGCAGATAACCCATGATCGACCTTCTCGACTCTCTCAAGGACGCACCTCGCCTCCTGCTGGAGGCTGCCCTTCGCCCTGCGCAGGGCGACCGGTTCCAGCCGACGGGCTTCGCCGATCTTGGCGCAGCACAGTACACGACCCCCGATGGGCGGCGGATGCTGTTGGTGGAGAGCGCGCAATCGGTGGCGAATCGACTGGAGCGTGCCGTCATCGACGGCGAAGGAGTCGATCTCCGACCGGAGCTCTTCGGACTGCCGTACGTCCGAGTCGAGCTGACAGGGCAAGGCGAAGGCGTCGCCACGAGTTCCCTGGTGGAAGCGCACCGCCTGAACTCCCCGTTCATCGTCACCAACAAGGACTTCTCGAAGGGATTCACCGAGAGGAGCCAATACAAGAAGGGACAGGTCATCAAGTGGCCGGCCGCGGCAGGCGCCGTCTTCCACTACGACCCTTGCACGCTGCTGCACGGGGTCTTCTTCGCCAACATCGAGGATGGCCGCCTTCGCTTCCCTCGGGTGCTGACCGGCTTCATCGAGGCTAGCGATGTCGCGGAAGTCGCGTCGGGTGGCGTGAAGAACAACCACTTCGATCCTTCCGGAGAGATTCGCGCTGAGGGGTACGACAAGGATGTCTACAGCAACGTCCCGTACAGCCGTCTTGAGTTCACGGCCCGCGACATTCGCGCCTACTTCAACATCGACCTCGCACAACTTCGTGGATACCAGTTGCCGACCGTCGCCCAACAGCTCTTGACCACCTTGGCGCTCTACAAAGTCCGTCGCTTCCTTGGCGAAGGGCTGCGCCTGCGCACCGCCTGTGACCTCCAGATGAAGGGCGATCTCGAGGTGAAGGCCCCAAACGGATTCAAGGTCCCTTCGGCAGACCAACTCGAAGGCCTGCTGAAGCAGTTGATCCAGGAGGCCCGGAAGGTGAAGGATCTCCTGGCCCCGGAGGTCCTCAGGCTGAAGACCAACACGGTCAGGAAGGCGAAGAAGGACGCAGAGAGTGGCGAGGCTTCGGCATGATCCTCGCGGTCAGATTCCTGACCGGGCGATTCCACGCCACAGCATGGGGCCGGCACGTGAACGAGGGCGTGCCCGAGTGGCCGCCAGCTCCATTTCGATTGCTCAGAGCCCTGCTTGACGCCTGGTATCGCAAACACCAGGACATCGACAGCAGGATCATCGAGCAACTGATGGAGCAGCTTGCAGCCCCGCCCAGGTACTTCGTACCGGTGGCGAGGGCAAGCCACACGCGCTCCTACTTGTCGCAGAATGACGAGGATCCGACTGACAAGAAGCTCGTGTTCGATGCTTTCGTGGTCGTCAATAGCACGGACGAAGTGCTGATAGGTTGGCCGGGTTTGCAGATTCCCCCGGAGTGCCTCCAGGCTGCGAGGCGGCTCGCCAGTTCCCTAAACTACCTGGGCCGAAGCGAATCCTGGGTGCAGGCGCGAGTGCTCGACGACCGAGACGTGAAGTGGAACTGCTTGCCAGTTGCGCCGGGACCTCTGCCTGGTGGCGAGGTTATTCCCCTGGCATGCGTGATCGAGCGCACTGCTTACGACGCCCGCGGCTTCGTCATCGAGGTCGGGAAGGGCAAGAGAAAATCGAGACTCCGGTGGTTCGACGCACTCGGCTGGGGTAGCGCGGAGACGATCGCGAACACGATGAACCGGCCACCCGCCATGGAGGTCGTTCACTACATTCGCCCCACCAACGCTCTCGATGCGCGCCCATGTCCTCCCCGTCACCAGGGCGGCAAGCGCGTGGAAGCCGTGCGCTTCGCGGTAGACTCCAAGGTCCCGGTTCCGATCACGGACGCTCTCAGCGTCGGCGACCTCGCACGACGCAATCTGATGGGGGCTCTGCGCAGCGTCGCCGGCCCCGACCACCCGAGCCCAGCGTTCTCAGGCAAGGACGAAAACGGCGATCCGGTGCGAGGCCACCCCCACGCTTCGATCCTTGTGTTGGACGAAGACGGCGATGGCTACGTCGACGCGGTCTTGGTTACCAACCCGACCCCTTTCTCCTACGACGAACGGCGGGCCATCGACCGATTGCGACCTATCCCTCGTCGGAACGGACATCCGCTCGTACTCACGCCGAGCCGTTATGGCACCCGCGAGGAGTTGCTCGAGCGGACCAACGAGGTGGTCTCTGCAACTCCCTTTGCACCACTCCTCCACTACAGACAGAGGAGGGACGGTGACTTTGGGCTCTGGCTCGCTCGTCAAGTCAGGCAGGAGTGCGAGAATCGAGGCCTGCCTGACCCGGTCACCATCGAGAGGTTCGACCCTGTGAGTAGCACATCTCGCAGAGCGCGCTGGATCCAGTTCCGGCGATCGCGAAAGGACGATGCACCGCAACCGGCATTCGGCTTGCGGATCAAGTTCAGCGAGCCGGTGCTTGCGCCCTTCTCACTCGGCTACGCCAGCCACTACGGCCTTGGCACATTCGTGAGCGCAGGCCTGAGCGGACAATCGTGAGTGCGTCGTAGCCCGCCTCACTGGATCGTCATGTCGATCGTGTTCGACAGCGACGCCGAGCCGAAGCACGGACCCGCCTGGAAGCTGAAGCCCTGCGTCGAGAAGGTCAGCCCGACCAGGTTGACGTCCAGCGGGATCGGCAGCACCAGCGGGTAGCCGACCAGCAGCGTGCCGTCGACGCCGAGAATGCAGTTGCAGATGCCGGTCAGCGGCAGCGCCGCCGGCGTGCCGAACAGGTAGCCCGCGATCGGGTAGGTCGTGCCGAGGTTGAAGGTCACCGTGTTGCCGAGGGCCGGCACGACACCGTTGTGGTTCAGCGACAGCGGCACGCCGCAGGCCGAGGCGTAGGTCGAGTAGCCCATGCCTGGCGCGTAGCCGCCGTACTGCACGATGCGCGCGGCGCTGGTCGCCGAGCCGACCAGGCCGTAGGCCAGCGTGAACGGTGTCACGTCGTCGGCGAACTCGAACACGAACCGCGATGCCGGTGCCGTCCGGGTGACCGTCATCGTGTCGGCGATCGTGAACTGGTCGTCGACCCGCCACGTGCCGACCGACGCGTCGCAGGCCAGCAGCGCCCCGCGCACGTCGTTGCCCTGCCCCTTGGTCACCAGCGAGCGAACGCCGTCGGTCTCGACGCTGGTCCGGGCCAAGCCCCAGCCCGGCACCACGGAGTCGAGCGACGTCTCGGCAGTGACCGTGCCGCTGGTGCGCACCTTGCGCACGCGCGTCGTGCCCAGGAACGGTTCTTCGTAGACGACGGTGAAGTCGCCGACCGCGTCGGGCGAACTGGTCGCGATGCGCGCCGCGGGAACCAGCGAGAACACGGAGCGCGCCCCGAACGAGATCGAGGAGGCGCCCGCCACCAGGGCGCCGTTGAAGTTGACCAGGGCACCGCGGTAGTTCACCGAGGGGAGCGCCGCCACGAGGCTCCACTCACCCCACACCAGCAGCCAACGCACGCTGCGGTTGCTCTTGCTGATCGCGAGGTCGGCGACGGTGCCGGTGCCACTGATCGTCTGCAACACCCCGATGGCACCGACCTCGTCGACCGTGATGTAGCGCACGTTGTTGCCCGACGGCCACGCGACGAGCACCCGCGACGGACCAATGCCCCCGTACGAATCGCCGCCGATCGCCGGACCGAACGACGGCACCGCGGTGGCGAAGCCGCCACCGACCACGAACGCCGCACCGACGGCCCCGGTCGCCGACCAACGCCGCAGGTGCACGTTGAAGGTGGCGGGGCCCGACTGCACATAGGCGGCGATGCGCCACTCGTCGCCGCGCGCGAGGTGCGCGACCTTCGGCACCGACCAGTCGGCCGTCGTCAGTTCCACGCCCTGCGCGCCGCCGAGCGGATTCCAGTTGGCGTCGAAGCGACGCGCGTAGACGTCGTGGTCGTTGCTGGCGACCTGCACCTGCCACACCAGCAACCACGAGTCGGTGACCGGCGAGAACGCGAGGTCGGGACCAGCCACGCTGAGGTTGGCCCCCGCGCCGGTGCCGGCCACCCACAAGGCCGGCGTCGACAGCAGCGGGTCGACGACCAGCGGCAGGCTCGCGGACGCCACGAACGATGCCGGCACGGTGATCTGCAGCCCGCCGTCGATCCACTCGCTCGGCAGTTCGAGCCGCCGACCCGCGGCATCCAGCACCGTGGCGCTGCCGTAGTGCACCGCTTGCGGACCGGTGCCGAAGCGCACGCCGCCATCCTGCGGCATCGCCGCCAGCGCCGTCGTCACCGCGACGCGCACGACCAGTTCGCCGCGCGTCGGCAGGTCGGCGAAGTGGAAGCTCTGCTCGACGCCTTCCGGCCGCAGGTCGAAGTGCTCGCGTACGCTGCCGTGGTCGAGCACGCAGCGGTTGCCGTCGTCGGGCAGCTTGCTCGTGCGCAGCGGCAGCGCGATGCCGCCGAGCTGCACCTGCTGCAGCGCCAGCGCGACAGGCTGCAGCGGCAGTTCCGGCCCGGGCAGTGCGTGGAACTGCAGGCCGTCGGCCGCGATGCGCGCCTTGTAGCCACGGCCGACCACCCACGTCTCGGCCGGCGACGCGGCGTCGACGACCAGCGGCGGCAGCGGCCCGAGGTCCTGCAGCACCGCGGCCGGCGCCGTGGCAGCCGTCGGCGCAGCCGTGCGGTCGAAGGGCACACGCCCGTCCTGGGCCAGGACCGCGGCGGCCAGGACGACGGAGGAAACAACGGATCGGAGATTCACCATGCCGTGGGGAATGCGCTGGCGAACCGCGGCGAACGACGATTCCGGCGGATCCAGCGCCGGGCCGCAGCCCGTCGCCCCCGCCGCGCTTGCCGGCCGGGCGGCCGGCGGCTGCAATGCCGCACCTGATGGCCGAGCCGACCGGCAAGCCGCCGCGGGACCGCGCGACCGCCCCACCGACCACCTTCGCCCGCGTGCAGGGTGGCGAGCCGCTGCTCGCCGAGCTGATCGCCGAGCTGATCGCCGAGAACATGGGCCGGCTGCGCGCGTTCGTGCGCGCCCACATGGGGCCGGCGCTGCGCGCGCACGAGAGCGACCTCGACGTGCTGCAGAGCGTCTGCGGCGACGTGCTGGCGGCGCGCGGCCGCTTCGACTTCCGCGGCGAGGCACAGTTCCGCGCCTTCCTGTTCACCGCGGCGCGCAACAAGCTGCTGGAACGCCTGCGCCACCTGCACGCCGCCCGCCGCGACCCGGCCCGCGAACAGCCCGCCGACACCGCCATGCAGCAGCAACTGGTCGACGGCCGCCAGCCGGCCCCGAGTGCCGCCGCCGCCGCCGGCGAACGTGCCGCCCGCGTCGCCGAGGCGCTGCAAGCGCTGGCGCCGGAGCACCGGGACGTCGTCACGCTGACGCAGTTCGCGGGCCTGACCCCGCAGGAACTCGCCGAGCACTTCGGCCGCACGCCCGACGCCGTGCGCATGCTGCTCGGCCGGGCGATGGCCAAGCTCGGGCAGGAACTGCGCCGCCGCGGCCTCGACCCGAGCGAACTCGGCTGACCGCCTGCTACCGCCAAAGCGGCCACAGCCGCAGCTCGGCCGGCTCGTGGAAGTGCCCGCCGCCGACGATCAGGTAGCCGCGCGCGGCGTCGCCGCACAGGCTCGCCGGCGCGAAGCGTCCGCCCGGCAGCGCCAGCAGCTCGCGGCCCGAGGCGCGCAGCAGCACGTGCGTGCGGCTGTCGTTGACCAAGAGGCGCGAGCCGTCGCCCCAGAAACCGACGCCGGCGCCGTAGGTGTCGCCGCGCCACAGCTCGCGCCGCAGTTCCCCGCGTTCTTCGTCGACCTCGACCAGACGACCGTCGCCGAGCAGCAGCAACAGCAGGCCGCCGTGCGGATCGACCGCCATCGACACGCAAGGCTCGTTGCGCCGCCAACGCCACGCGCCGGTCGCCAGATCGACGCAGGCGGCACCGAAGGCGGGGCCACAGACGGTTGCGCGCGCGCCGCCGCCGTGCAGCACCATCGCGTAGACATCGGCGACCGGTCCCGGCGGCGGCGACAGCGTGGCGAGCACTTCGCCGGTCTCGGCATCGCAGCGCAGCAGCGAGCGATCGGCGGCGGCGACGACCAGTTCGCGGCCGTCGGCGCCGAGACGAACGTCCCGCAGCTGCCGACCGGGCAGCGGCTCGAGCGTGCGCACGATGCGCCCGTCCGCCGGGTCGAGGCCGAGCAGGCGTTCGCCGCTGCTGGCCCACAACCGGCGGTCGTCGACCAGGGCGAGGCCATGGCACATGGGACGCCCGGTGGCCACCGACCAGCGCAGCGTGCGCTGCGGCAGGTCGATGGCGCCGACCGCGCCGCCGAGCGTCACCACGAAGAGCACGTCGTGTCGCGCCGCCAGCGCCATGTGCACCGGCGTGCCGAGCACCGGCGGCAACGGCAGCGCGCGCGGCGGCAGTTCGGCGGCGAAGCCGCGCAGCGTGCGGTCGGAGCCGACCGTCCACCAACCGCCGTCGGCAGCGCGCGCCGCCCGCAGCACGCGGCCGGCGTGGCCGCGGTAGACGCCGCGCTCCAGCAACGCGTCGGTCGCCCACGCCCGCACCGAGCCGTCGCCGTGGCAGCTGACCAGCATGGCGCCGTCGGCGCTGCAGGCGAGGTCGAACGTCGGGGCACCGGCCACCTGCTGCGCGGCGGTCGCGATGCCCCGGCGCAGGTCGAAGCGGCGGATCGTGCAGCCATCGTCGGCGACGAACAGCACGTCGTCGCGCGGATGGAAGCACAGGTGCTGCGGCACGTCGGGCGTCACCAGCAGGTCGAGCTCGGTGCCGTCGTTCGGATCCCAGAGCCGGACGTCGCCGCTGTGGTCGGAGACGGCGACGCGCAGCCGCCGCGGATCGACGGCGATGTCCCACAGGTTGTCGCGATGGCGGCAGCGGTGGCGCAGTTCGCCGGAGGCGACGTCGAAGACCCACAGCTCGCGGCCCGCCCCGACCAGCAGCCGCTCGCCGTCGTGCGTGAACGCGACCTGGTCGCCGGCCTCGCCGGGCAGTCGCCAACGCCGGGTGCGCTGCCGCGTGCGCGCATCGCACAGCTGCAGGTGGCCGCCGGTCTCGACGATCGCCAGCAGCGTGCCGGTCGGGTCGACCGCGAGCGCCCGCGGTTCGTGCGGCCACTCGGTGCGAACCGGTTCGCCGCCGGCGAGCGGCACCACCACCAGGGCGGGGCGCGCGCGGTCGAGCAGCAGCGCGTCCTGGTCGACGACGGCGAAGCCACCGAGGTAGTCGACGCCGGTCGGCACGATGCGGCGGGCATCGTCGAGCGCGGCCGCCAGCAGCTCGTACTCGAGGCCCCGGCGCTGCGGATCGGCGGTGTTCAGCAGCGCCCCGGCCTCGGCCGCACGTTCGCCGGCGAGGGCCGCGCGCGCGGCGACGATCGTCGCCGCATAGGCGTTGGCTTCGGCCAGCTCGCGCGCCGCGTCGACGCGCACGAAGCTCCACACCGACACCACCGCGGTCGCCAGCAACGACGCCGCCGCCAGCAGCGCCGCGATGCCGGCCAGGCGGTGGCGCCGCAGCAGCTTGCCGAGCACGTAGCGCAGCCGCGGCGGCCGCACCGACAGAGGCTGGTGCTCGAGGTGGCGCACGACGTCGGCGGCCAACGCGGCGACGGTGCCGTAGCGGCGGTCGCGTTCCTTCTGCAGGCACGTGCCCACGACCAGGTCGAGATCGCCGCGCAGCGCCGCGCGCAGCTGCGCCGGCGTCGTCCCGCAGACGGCGGCCGCCGCCGCGGTGCAGGCGCGGCTCGGCAGCGGCGCATCGTCGTGCTGCAGCACCTGCACCACCGAGGCGACGCCCTGTGCGCGCAGGCGTTCGCTCGGGAACGGCAGCGCCCCGGTCAGCAGTTCGAACAGCAGCACGCCGAGCGCGTGCACGTCGGTGCGCGTGTCGACCGGCAGGCCGCGCGCCTGTTCGGGGCTCATGTACTCGGGCGTGCCCATCAGGCGCCCGAACTCGGTGGTGCCGACCTGCGTCGACGACACCTCGCCGCTGGTCCACTTGGCGAGCCCGAAGTCGATGACCTTGACCTCGAACGCGGCGTCGCGACGGCGCACCAGCACGTTGCCCGGCTTCAGGTCGCGGTGCACGACGCCGAACTGGTGCGCGTGCTGCACCACGTCGCACAACTGCACGAACAGGCGCAGCCGCTGCGGCAGCGACAACCGTTCGGCGGCGGCGAAGTCGGTCAGCGCGGTGCCGGCGACCAGCTCCATGACGAAGTACGGCTGGCCGGTGGCGGTGACGCCGGCGTCGTAGACGCGGGTGACTCCCGGATGGTCGAGCCGCGCCAGCAGGTCGCGCTCGGCGCCGAAGCGGTGCAGCACCTCGGGCGCGCCGCCGTGCCACGTCAGCACCTTGATCGCGACCGGCCGCTGCACCGGTGCCAGCTGCCGCGCGCGGTAGACGATGCCGAACGAACCGCGGCCGATCTCGCCGTCGACGACGCACGAACCGAGCTGGGTGCCGGGCGGCAAGCAGGCGCCGTCGCCGGCGGCGCCGGACCCGGCGACAGCGGCGTCGAACGAACGCAGCTCCTGCTGCGCGCCGCGCACCTGCGCGGCCAGCTGCCGCAGTGCCTCGGCGTGCTGCGGTTCGGCGCCCAGCAGGGCCGCGATCGCGGCGTCGGCGTCGGCGGCATCGAAGCACGCGGCGTAGAGCTGCGCCTCCAGCGCTTCCGGCAGCGCGGGCCGCTCCCCCTGCTGCCCGCGGTCGTCGCCGGCCGACACGCGCTCAGGCCTTCTCGAGTCGCGCCCCGGTCGGCGCGTCGACGATCTTCCACCCAGCCGCAGCGATCTGGTCGCGCAGCCGATCCGCCGCCGCGAAGTCCTTGTTCTTCTTCGCCGCCTTGCGCTGCTCGAGCAGCGCCAGCAGTTCCGCCGGCGCATCGCTCGTCGCATCCGCCTTCGGCTCCGGCCCAAAGCACGCGAGCACGTCCTCGGCGCGCGCGAACACGGCCAACGCCGCCTTCGCCCCCGCCACCGACACCGGCGCCTTGTTCGCGACGGCGACGAAGTCGAACACCGCCGCCAGCGCGCCACTGACGTTCAGGTCGTCCTGCATCGCCGCGGTGAACGCCGCGTTCGCCGACAAGCACGCCGCCGCCAGGTCGTCGGCACCGGCGCGCTCGAGCCCATCGCGCACGCGCACGAGGCGCTGCCGGCACTGCTGCACGCGCTGGATCGCCGCCCGCGCTTCGTCGAGGCCCTTCAGCGTGAAGTTCAGCGCCTGCCGGTACTGCACGCGGACCAGCGCGTAGCGCAGTTCGAGCCCGCTGTAGCCCTTGCCCAGGATGTCGGCGACGGTGAAGAAGTTGCCGAGGCTCTTGCTCATCTTGGTGCCGTCGACGAGCAGGTGCCGCGCGTGCATCCAGATGGTGACGAACGGCTTCCCCGTGTGCGCCTCGGTCTGCGCGATCTCGCACTCGTGGTGCGGGAACATGTTGTCCTCGCCGCCGGTGTGCACGTCGATCTGCGGGCCGAGCAGCTGCATCGACATCGCCGAGCACTCGATGTGCCAGCCGGGGAAGCCGCGCACGCCGCCGCGGAACGGCGCGTCCCACTGCATCTGGTGCTTGGGATCGACCTTCCACAGCGCGAAGTCGCGCGGGTCCTTCTTCTCCTCGTTGACGGCGACGCGCGCGCCGGCCTCGAGCTCCTCGAGCACCTTGCCGGACAGCTTGCCGTAGCCCGGGAACCTGGCGACCTCGAAGTAGACGTTGCCGTTCGTCTGGTAGGCGACGCCCTTCTGCAGCAGGTCGTCGATGATCGCCCCCATCTGCGCGATGTACTCGGTCGCGCGCGGCATGTGGTGCGGCAGCCGCACGAACAGCTTGTGCTGGCAGTCGTGGAACTCGGCCTCGTACTTCTTGGCGATGTCCCACGCGGTCAGGCCGGTCTTGCGCGACGCGGCCTCCATCTTGTCCTCGCCGCTCTCGATGTCGTCGTTGGTCAGGTGGCCGACGTCGGTGACGTTCATCACCTGCTGCACGCGGTAGCCCTGGTCCTCGACGAAGCGCCGCAGCACGTCGGCGAACAGGAAGCTGCGGAAGTTGCCGATGTGCGGCGAGCTGTAGACCGTCGGTCCGCAGTGGTACATCGTCACCACGCCGGGCGTGCGCGGCTCGAGGTCCTGGAGCGAACGGGTCAGCGAGTTGTAGAGGCGGATCGGCATGCGGGGCGGACTCGGGCGGCAAGAGTCGCAGAGCCCCGCACCGCGCGCAACACGCCGATCGGCGGCGGCCTTGCCGGAGCGCATCGCGCGATGCCGTCGGCGCAGGCGCGACGGCGAGCGCACAGCGCCCCGCGCACCGGGCCGCGCGCGACGATGGAAGCCGCCGCGACGATCGCTACAAGGGTTCGCCCATGCCGACCGAAGCCGAGCCACCGACGCCGCCCGCCGCGGCCGCCAGTGCGCTCGCCGGGCGCTTCGACCTGCTGCAGGAGATCGGCGCCGGCTCGTCGGGCCAGGTCTACCGGGCGCGGCTGCTGGTGCCGTACGGCGACCTGCCGGCCGGCCACGAGGTGGCGGTGAAGTTCCTGCGGCAGGAACTGCTGGCCGACGAGAAGGCGCAAGCCCGCCTGTTCGCCGAGGGCGAGATCGGCCAGGCGCTGCGCCATCCGAACGTCGCCGCGATCCACGGCGTCGAGACCGCCGAGCTGCTCGGCGTCACCACCAGCTACCTGGTGATGGAGTACATCGCCGGCACCACGCTGCGGCACTTCCTGGCCCGCTCCGGCGCGCCGGTCGAGGACCTGACGCGGCGCCTCGGCGCCGACGCGGCGAAGGGCCTGTGGGCGCTGCACCGCCGCGGCCTCGTGCATCGCGACGTCAAGCCGGAGAACCTGATCCTGACGCCGCAGAGCGAGCTGAAGATCGTGGACCTCGGCCTGGCGCGACCGTTCGGCGCCCGCGGCGGTGGCTCCGGCAGCCCGAGTGCGTCGCCCGGCGCCGTGCCCGGCTCCTCCCCCGTCGGCTCGCCGGAGATTCCCTCCGCCAGTTCGCCCGGCGGCTCGCCGAACCGCAGCACCGGCGGCGGCCGCTCGTCGGCCGGCGGCATCGGCCTCGCCGGCAGCCTCGCCTACGCCGCCCCGGAGACGCTGCGCGGCGAACCGGCGAGCCCGCGCAGCGACCTCTACGCGCTCGGAATCGTGCTGTTCGAGCTGACCACCGGGCGCCATCCGTTCGCGCAGGCGACGTCGCCGAACACGATGATCGAGGCGCACCTGCACGAGGCACCGCCGCGCGCCTCGCACCTGCGCGCGCGCGTGTCGCCGTTCCTCGAGCAGGTGCTGCTCGACCTGCTGCAGAAGGACCCCGACCAGCGGCCGCGCGACGCCAACGAACTGGCGCGCATCCTCGAACAGGGCGAGCACTCCGACTACTGGCGCCGCCACGAGGCGAAGGCGCCGGTGCTGGCGTCGAGCCGCCGCCTGCTGCGCATGCGGCGACCGGCGGAGACCAACTTCTGCGGTCGCCGCGACGAACTGGCGCAGCTCGACGAAGCGATGGCCAGCGCACGCAAGGGCAAGGGCCGCGTCGTCGTCGTCGCCGGCCCCGAGGGCATCGGCCGCCGCCGCCTGCTCGACGAGGCGATGCAGCAGTGGCTCGACGAACGCGACAGCCCGCTCTACCTCGGCGGCGAGGCCGACAGCGGCTTCGGCCACGGCGAGCCGTTCGCCAGTTCGGTGCTCGACTGGCTGCTGCGCGGCGACGACCGCAACTCGCCGAACGCCCTGCAGCGCGCGCAGGTCGCGGCGCGCACGCTGCTGAACCTCGACGACGGCGCCGCCGAGGCGCTCGTCGCCGCCGCCGCCGGCACCAGCACCGAGGCGCCGGAAGTGCGCGCCAACCGCCTGACCTCGGCGCTGCTGCAGCTCGGCCGGAAGAAGCAGGTGCTGGTGCTGCGCGTCGATCGCGCCGAGGACCTCGACACCAGCGGCCGCATGGTGCTGATGCGCCTCGCCGCCGCGGCGCCGCAGCACCACCTGCTGCTGCTGCTCGCCGCCGGCGTCGACGGCGCCCCGGTGGTCGGCGCCTTGCGCCTCGAACTCACCGGCCTCGACGAAGCGGCGTTCCTGGCCTTCGGCGCGTCGCTGTTCCGCGACGGCGAGAGCAACGAAGCGTTCCTGCGCGCCGCCCACCAGGTGCTGAGCGGCCTGCCGGGCAACCTGCTCGAGGCGCTCGACCACATGGTGCAGGAAGGCCAGCTGCGCGGTCGCGCCGGCGACTACCACGCGCTCGCCGACGGCGCCGAGCCACGGCCGGCGCCGGGCCACCTCGAACGCTTCCGCGCGCGCGTCGCCGGCCTCGAGCCGGCCCAGCGCCTCGTGCTGTCGGCCGCGGCCGTGCTCGGCGAACGCTGCGAACTGGGCGACCTCGGGGCGCTGGTGCAGGCGCCGGAGCTGTCGGTGCTGGAGACGCTGTCGCTGTTCCGCGGTCGCATCGTGCGCGCGCAGGGCGGCGAGGTGTCGTTCCGCCACCGCGACTTCCAGAAGGCGCTGCTGCGCGAACTGCCGCCGGCCGAGCACCAGCGCCTGCACCGCGCCGCCGCCGACGTGCTCGAACAGCGCGGCGCCTCGCGGCTCGAGGTCGGCATGCACCGGTCGATGGCGCTCGACCACGAAGGCTGCCTCGATCCGCTGCTCGACGGCCTCGACGACCGCGTGCGCGCCGGGTCGCGCCGCACCGCGCTGCGCCTCGTCGGCCGCCTCGGCGTGCACTTCGCCCATGTCGCGGCGACGCTGCCGAACCAGCGCCGGCAGCTGCGCTTCCTGCTGCTGGCGGCGGCGGCGCGCGCCAACGCCGGCATGGACGAGGTGGCGATCCGCACCTACCGCCAGGCCGAGGCGCTGGCGCGCGAACTGCACGACGCCGACGCGTCGGCGAAGGCGCGCACCGGCATGGCCAACGGCGAACTCGACTGCGGCCGCCTGATGTCGGCGATCGCGCTGCTCGAGTCGGTGCACGACGACCTGGCGCACCGCCACGACGCCGCGGCCGACGCGCTGGCGGCGCAGGCGCACGGCCTGCACGGCCGCATCCTGCTCTACCGCGGCATGGCGCAGGACGGGCTGCGGCACCTGCAGGCGGCGGTCAACCGCGTGCCGCTCGAAGCCGACGACCTGCGTTGCCACCTGCTGATCGACCTGGCGCGCGTCGAAGCGCTGAACCACCTGTTCGGCCGCGCGCTGAACACGCTGCAGGAGGTCGAACGCGAACCGGCGAGCCGCAACCTGCTGCGCGCGCGGCTGCGCTTCCACGTCTACCGCGGCCAGATGCGCGCCGTCGTCGGCGCCGAAGGTGCCGGCCAGGACCTGCGCCTCGCCATCGACGACGCCGAGCGGTTGTCGCTGCCGACCTACGGGGCGCGCGCCGCCGTGTTCCTCGGCGAACGGCTGTTCTGGCGCCGCCGCGACGACGAGGCGATCGCCGCCCTGCAACGCGCCGTGGCGCTGGCGCGCGCCGGCAACGACCGGCTCGGCGAAGCGCTGGCGCGCACCTATCTGGTGCGGCTCGGCGTGCTCGCGCACGAGGACGGCCTCGACGCGATGGTCGCCCAGCTCGAACTGCCGGAGATCCGCGCCAACCTGCTGCTGGCCCGCGCGGCGCTGGGCCGCGCCGAGCCGACCACGACCGAGGCCCTGAACGAACTGCTGGCGAGCAGCGTGCTGCCGCTGTCGATCGAGCTGCGCGCGCTGCAGTGGCTCGACCGCCCGGCGGCGGCGCGCGCGCTGGTGCGTTCGATCGCCGAGAAGCTGCCGACCCGCACGGTGCGCCAGGGCTTCCTGCAGCTCTGGGGTGCGGGCGCGCGGGTGTGACGCGACGCCAGCGCCCACCCGCGGGAACGCGAGCCGGGCCTTGTTTGGACAGCCGCTCCGCCCGCGGGTATGCGTAAGGCGGATTGGTGCGAAGACCCTGGCTGCTGCTGCTCCTGCTCGTCGGTGCCGTCGTCGCCACCGCGTGGTGGCGGCCGTGGGAGCTGCAACCGTCGATGGTACCGATGGTGCCGCTGCAGGCGTCGACGCCGATCGATGCCGCGAAGCCAGCCGACGGCGAGCTGGTGCCGACGCCTCCCACCGGGGGCCCGAACGACGCCACAGCGGACGCCGCCGACGGCCGCCAGCCGGCGGCCCCGCCCCCGACCGAAGACCCCCGCCCGACCGGGGTCGACGTGCTGCTGCGCGTCGGTGACGACCGCACGCCGCTCGTGCCGTTGCCGTTCGTCGACGTCGAGCTGCTGGTCGGTGCCCCGCCGGGCAGCCGCGTGGCGCCGCTGGTCGCGCCCACCGACCGCGACGGCCGCGCCCGCTTGCGCCGCGACGGCGGCCACGGCCTGCCGGCCGTGATCCGCAGCGCCCTCGGCGGCAGCAGTGCGCTGCAACTGAGCGCCGAACGCATCGTCGAGGTCGAACTGCGCCTGCAGCCGCGCCTCGTCGTCACCGGCCGCGTCGTCGACGCCGATGCGCGCGGCATCGCCGATGCCGAACTGCTGCTGCTGCCGTGGGACGGTGCGAACGGCGACGTGCCGGTGCCGCTGTGCGCCGGCCGCAGCGCCGCCGACGGCAGCTTCCGCGTGCCGCTGCTGCAGGGCGGCCGCTTCGGCGCCCGCCACGACGCCTACGCGCCGTCGCCGATGTTCCTGTGCCGCCCGGCCGCGGCCGGGGCGCCGGCGGCCACGCTGGTGCTGCAGCTGCAGCTGCGCAGCGAGTTCGCCAGCGTCGACGGCCTCGTGCTCGACGGCAACGGTTGGCCGGCAACCGGCTGCGAAGTCGAGTTCCAGAGCCTGCAGCCGCCGCCGGCCGGCGCCGAGCTGCCGAGCGCGCCGGTGCGCGTCACCAGCGGTCCGTTCGGCAAGTTCGAAGTGCCGCGGCTGCCGGCTGGGCCGACGCAGTACGCCGCGCGCGCGCGCGACGGCGGCCGGCTGCGCGGCACGGTCGAACTGCGAGCCGGCCAGCGGCACGCGCTGCAGCTGAGCGTGCGGCCGCCGAGCCTGCTGCGCGGCACCGTCGTCGACGAGAACGGCAAAGCACTGGCCGGCACGCGCGTCGCCGTCGATGCCGCCGCGTCGATCGCCGGCGCCGCCACCACCACCGACGCCGACGGCCGCTTCCAGTTCGACCAGGTCGGGCCCGGGCTCGTGCAGGTCGAAGCGCGCTGGCAGCCGGCCGGCGGTCCGGCCCGCGCCGCGAAGCAGCAGCTGGAACTGCAGCCCGGTGAGGCGGCCGAGTGGCACGTGGTGCTCGGCGCCAGCACCGGCCACCAGTTGCAGGGCCTGCTGGTCGACAAGAACGGGCGACCGCTGGCGGGCTGGAGCGTGCTCGCGCACCAGCGCGGCCAGCCGTCGCCGACGACCGTCAGCGGCAGCGATGGAACGTTCCAGCTGCCGTTGCCGAAGCAGCGGACCGTCGACCTGCGCGCGTTCGCACCCGGGCGCCGGCCGCGCACGTTCGCCGACGCCGTGCTGCGCGAGGTCGACAGCGGCGCCACCGGCGTGCGCTTCGTCGCCGAACGCGGCGCCTTCGGCAGCGCCCGCGGTCGCGTGCAGCTGGCGAACGGCACCGGCGTGCCGGCGGAGGTGCGTTGCTGGCACCAGGAGCGCGGCGAGTACGTGGCCCTGCAGGCCCAGGACGACGGCGCGCTGCAGCTGCGCGAGCTGCCGGCGGGCACGATCGACTTCGAACTGCACCACCCGGGCGCCGTGCGCGCGCTGCGCAGCGACGTGCGCATCGAAGCCGGCGGCGAGGTCGACTTCGGCATCGTGGAGCTGCAACCCGGCGCGTCGCTGCGCGGCGCCGTGCGCGCCGGAGACGGCAGCGCGATCGCCGACGCACGGCTGCAGATCGTCGCCAAGGACGCCGAGTTCGTCGCCGACTACGACGGCCGCAACTACACGTTCCCGGCGTTGCCGGCCGGCACGCACCGGCTGCAGGTGCAGGCCCCGGGGCACGCGGCGGCCACGTTCGACCTGACGGTCGCCGCCGGCCAGAACCAGCAGCGCGACGTCGTGCTGGCCGCCGGCGTGCGGAAGCGCGTGCTGCTGCAGGTGCCGGCCGGGGCGCTGGGCAACGTCACGCTCGCCTTCCAGCCGACCGGCGGCACGTTGACCTGGCGGCACACGGTGTCGCTGCCGCAGCGCACGACGGCGCCGCAGACGCTCGAGTTCGTCGCCTGGCTGGCGCCGGGCAGCTACCAGGCGGTCGCCTGGTGCGGCAGCGATCTGGCGGCCGAGCAGGGCGTGCTGTTCGCCGCCGGCGACGAGCAACCGCTCGAACTCGCGCTGCGGAAGCGTTGAGCCGGCGCACGCCGCGGCGCGCCTACTCGATGACGAAGTCCGCGAACGGTCCGGCCGATTCGAGGTCGAGGTCGCCGAGCAGCACCGACTGGATCTCGGCCAGCAGGTGGATGCGCAGCAGCGCCTCCTGCTGCTTCTGCGTCGCCTGGTCGAAGTTCTCCGGCTCCATCACCTCGGCCGACAGCTCGGCGAGCACGTAGAGCGCGAGCCGCGCCGCGTTCAACGCCGCCAGCCAGGCGGCGACGTGGCCGTCCGGGATCAGCAGCAGCTGGTTGCCGGACTTCGCCATCGGTCGCAGCCCGGCGAGGTCGCGGCGGACCAGCTGCGCCCGCGACAGGAACAGCCGCTCGAGCTCGGGCACCGAATGGCGGCGCCACTGCTCTTCGTCGTCCGGATCGTCACAGGTCTCGGGGAGAAGCCGTGCGCGCACCCGGGCGTCGGAGCTCTCGATCAGCATCGGCACGCCCTTCAGCGTGTCGACACTGGCCGGCGTCAGATCGCCGAACACGAAGCCTTCGTCGAAGCGGGCGGCCCACATGGTCAACGCGCCTCGGCGACGCCGTGGCGCCGCGAAACCTGCCAGCGCACCGCCGTTCGAAGCAGCTCACGCATCGTCGACCTCGAGCGTCGTCAGCAGGTGGTGCGACTGCAGCTTCTGCGCGTGGATCTCGGCCTGCTCGCGCGCGCCGGTCCAGACCACCGAACGGCCGCTCTGGTGCACCTCCATCATCAGCCGGTGCGCCTTCTCCTTGCCGTAGCCGAACACCTGCATCAGCACCTTGGTGACGTAGTTCATCAGCGTCACCGGATCGTCGTGCACGATCACCTTCCACGGCTTCGCCAGCGAGGTCTGCGACGACGTCTTGGTGTCGGTCTTCTCTTTGGTGGCGGCGCGGACCAGCATGGCTCGTGCAATGTAGCGACGGCGACGGCGGCGGGAAGCCGGCGGCGCACCGGCGAGCCGGCTCAGAGCGGCAGGATCTCGAGGCGGTTGGCGCCGAACAGCGGCACCAGCAGGCGGCCGCGCTGCTGGTCGAGCCCGCAGTCGGCCGGCATCTCGTAGCGCGCCGGCAGCGTGCTGCAGCCGCCCGACAGGTCGAAGCGGTAGACGCACTTGCCGGCCCACGACGTCGACAGCCACTCGCCAGCACCCTTGCCACCGTCGCGCACGAAGCGCACGAGGCCGTCGAGCTGGGCCTGCGGGGCGCGGCCGAGGTCGGTGCGGCGGCCGTCGTAGTCGACCTCGTAGAAGGTGCCGTCGCGCCAGCTGACGACGTAGACGCCGCGCTCGCGCGCGACGAGGCCGTTCGGCTGGCCGAGTTCGACACCCTGCGCCAGGGCGCGCACGCTGCCGTCCTTGGCGATGCGCCAGATGGCGTCGGTGCCGGTCGAAGCGAACGACGCGTCGAGGCCGGTGTCGGTCACGTAGACGTTGCCGTCGGGGCCGGCGCTGACGTCGTTCAGGAACGTGCTGCCGGCGATCGCGACCTCGCCGAGCGGCGCTCCGCTGGTGCGGTCGAACTTGCGCACGACGTCGATGTCGGCGACCCACAGCACGTCGCCGACGAGGGCCATGCCCTTCGGCGCGTGCAGCGTGACGCCGTTCCTGCCACCCTGGATCCAGTGGCGCTGCATGCCGCCGTCGGGCTGCACGCGCGCGATGTAGCCGTTGTTGTCCTTCGCCAGCGGCGCGCCGTTCAGGTTGCTGACTAGGTAGACGTCGGCGGCCGTGTCGTGGAGCGCCGACTCCGGCGTGTCGAAACCGGGCTCGGAGGTGGAGGTGCAGGCCGCGAAGGCGGTCGCACCGAGGAGCAGCAGCAAGGGTCGGAGGTTCATCGTCGGTTCCTGGGTTGGTCGTTCGCTGGGGACGCCGCGCGCGGCCGCGTCACCAGGATTCCGTGGCGCCGCCGAGGCGGAGGATCGTGCGCCACTCGTCGGCGGTCACCGGTTGCACCGACAGGCGGCTGCCGCGCTGCAGCAGCACCATGTCGGCGAGGGCGGGTTCCTGCTTGCAGCGTTCGCGGGTCACCGGCTCGCGCATCGCACCGCGGCAGGCGATGTCGACCTGGAACCAGGTCGGATCGCTCGGGTCGCTGTCCGGATCGTGGTAGTCGCTCTTCGGCTCGAACGCGCTGGCGTCCGGGTAGCCGCCGCGCACGACCTCGGCGATGCCGACGATCGCCATCGGCTCGGCGTTGCTGTGGTAGAAGAGCACGCCGTCGCCGACCTGGATCTCGTCGCGCAGCAGGTTGCGCGCCTGGTAGTTGCGGACCCCGTGCCAGAACGTGCGGCCGTCCCGCTGGAACTGCGCGAACGAGTAGCTCTCGGGCTCCGACTTGAACAACCAGTAGCGCCGTGGACGTGCGCCGTTCGCCTTCGGGCTCGGTGCCGCACGTTCGCCGTTGCCGACCTTCGGCGGCCTGGCCTTGCCTCGCTGCTGCTTCTGGGTCGCCATGGGCGCGCGGCAGCTTAGCCGCGCCACCGCGCGGAACTACTGCCAGAGCTCGCGCAGCCGCTGGCTCAGCGAGTGCTTGCTGGCCGAGCCGATCTCGAACGCGATCGGCAGTGGCTTCTGGTCCGAACCCGCCGGCTGGAACTGCAGCAGCAGCGACTGCGGCTCGCCGCGCGCGTCGGGGCCGCGGTCGTGGACCAGCAGGCGGCCGAACTCGTCGCCCGTGCGGCGCATCAGCTTGACGGCGAACGCCGGCGTGCGGAACGCCTCGCCGCGCACGTCGACGGCGCGCGTGCCGACCAGGTCGCGCAGTTCGTCGAGGGCCAGCTCGCCCACCTCCGGGCGATCGGCCGCCGGGCCGCCGGCGGTCAGCCGCCAGGTGCCGTCGACGTTCTCGAAGCGGCGCGCGCTGCCGTCCGCGCGCTCGAGGTCGAGGCGTTCGATCGGCGGGGTGATCTGCACGATGCGCAGCGCGCAGTAGGCCTCGAACGAACGCTGCAGCGGCTGCGTGCTGTCGCGCGGCACCAGCACGACGGTGTTCGGCTCGTCGGCGCGGCAGGCGTAGCGGGCGGCGAGGCCGGCGAACTCGGCTTCGGCGCCGAGCCACAAGACGACCGGCTTCTGCTGGCCGTGGCTCTTCACGGTGACGACCAGGCGGTCCTTCGGCAGCAGGCCGAAGCGCGGGTCCTCGGCGCGGGACGCGAACGTGGTCGGCTCGTCGACGAAGCGCATCGCCAGCAGCTGCTGCAGCGCGTGGGCGCCCTCGGCGACCGCCGTGTCGGCGGCGGCGGCTTCGATCGGCTCGACGAGGCGCCAGCCGCTGGCGATCGAATCGCGCACCAGCCGCACGCGATCGCGGCCTTGCCCCGGATCGACGACGAACTCGGCGAGGCTCTCGAACATCGAGCCGGCGACCGGGATCAGCACGCGCGCGCGCAGGCGATCGACGGCGCCGGTGAACACGTTCGAGTACTGGTTGTCGGCCAGCACGAACGCGAGCTTGCGTTCGGCCTGGTAGCCGAGCAGCTGGCCGCCGCGCTCCCACAGGCGCACCGACTCCTGGCCGACGTCGCTGTCGACGGTGACGACGAGCGTCGGCTCTTCGGTCGGCAGCTCGAACTTGCCGGTGACGAAGTCGTCGATGCGCAGGCCCAGCACCTGGCTGACCAGCACCTGCGACTGCTCGGGATCGGCGCGGCCGGCGACCGGCGCCACCAGCTGCCAGTCGCCGGCGCGGCGCAGGTGCAGCTTCTCGCGCTGGCCGGACGCGAGGCGCTGGTCGATCTGCAGCTCGTTCGCCTGCGTGAAGGCGCTGCGGAACACGACGCGCTCGCGCAGGTCGTCGAGCCCCATGCGCAGGCTCTCGAGCAGCACCGCGTGCGCGACGAACACCTTGCCGGCGCGGCGCACGTAGCGCGTCTCGCGGTCGCCGAGCGGGCCCGGGCCACCGACGTCGACCTCGATCGTGGTGCCGTCCGGCCAGTGCGCGGTGAGCCTGGCTTCCGGCACTTCGAGGCCCGCGGCCTGCAGGCTCTGCGCGTCGTCGCCGACGTTCGCCGCCTGCATGCGCGCCGGATCCCACGCGTCGATCAGCTGCTTCATGCGCGCCGACGACGCCAGGTCGACGAGCGGCTCGGTGATGTCGAACAGGCCGTCCTTGCGCCGCGTGACCTCGACCGGCGGCCGGCTCTTCAAGTTCCAGCGCAGCCACTTGCAGTCCATCAGCGTGCGGCCGTCGAGCACGTTCGCCTGCGCCACCTTGTCGACCGGCGGCTTCTCGTCGGTGACGTAGAGGACGGCGACGAGGCCGGCGACGAGCGCCAGCAGCAACACCAGGATCTTGCCGTTCATCACTGCCTCCGTCGCAGCATCACGACGGTGACGCCGAGCACCAGGAACACACCGGGCACACCGGCGATCAGGAACCAGAAGATGCGTCCGCGCTGCGGCGGCTGCAGGGCCAGGTGCTTCGCTTCGTAGCGGCTGCTCTTGATGCCGAGCAGCACCTTCCGCTCGACCAGCCAGTTGCAGATGCTCAGTGCCAGGTCGCCGAAGCCGGCGCGCATGCCGGCGTTGCTCGCGAACATGCCGCCGAGCACGATCGCGGCGCCGGGACGCCCGCCGGCCGCCTGCGTGCCGTCACCGGGCTTGCCGCTTTCGGGCTTGTCGCCCGCGGCAGGCACCGGATCGAGTTCGATCGCCATGGCGGTGTACCTCTGCATGAGGCCGGTGCGCGGCGCCTGGTAGCTCGGATAGCCGTCGCCGCCAGTCTGCGCGAGCCACGCGTAGCTGCCGGTCGCGAGGATGGGCTCACGGCGCACCCCGACCGGGCTGCCGGGCTGCTGGACTTCGAGCGCGTTCGCCATCTCGATCCATCGCTGCGCCTCGGCGAGCCGGCGAACCGCTGGATGCAGCGAGGGCTGCAGGATCAGCTTCGAAACCGCCATGTCTCCCGAGAAGCCCGGGCCCTGGGAGCGACCACTACCGTCGCGGATCAGGTGGAACACCGGCTGCTTGCTGAGGCGGAAGCCGAGCAGTTCGCCGAGCTTGCCACCGTCCGGGTTCATGTCGGGCTCCGGCCCGTTCCAGCAGTAGTTCAGCACCGCGCGCCCACCGCGCTTCAGGTACTCGTACACGGCGTTGGCTTCGCGCTCCTGCAGGTCGAGCCGCGGCTCGAGCAGCATCACCAGCGAGGCGTCGGCCGGCACTGCGCCGGCGTCGCGCAGGCTCAGCGTGCGCACGTCGAAGCCCGCCTGCTGCAGCGCCAGGAACAGGCTGTCGTAGCCGGCCGGCGTGCCCGAGTTGCTGTCGCTGCCCGGCGCCTTGCCGTTCTTCAGCACGTAGCAGACCGGCACGCCCATGACGAGCAGCGACTTCAGCGCCGACGAGATCGCCAGTTCGCCCTGGAAGTCCTTCAGCACCGGCAGCGACACCTTGCCACCGGGCCCGGGCATGCCGGTGTTCGGCACGTCGATGACGGCGAGGTCGGTCAGCAGCGACAGCTTGCGGTGCCGCAGTTCCTTGCCGGCCTGACGCACGGCGACGACCAGCACGTCGCCTTCGGCGACCTTGTAGTCGAAGCGTTCCGCCGCCTCGCGCACCGCCGACTGGCCGATGGCGTTGAAGTCGTGGTCGACGACGGTGACCGCTTCGCCGCCGAGGTATTGGTAGGTCTTCAACAGCTGGCGCGTCAGGTCGGCGAGCCGGCTGCGGATCGTCAGGAACTGGCGGTCGAAGTCGGTCTGCGCGTCGCCCTGCAGCGGCGGCGCCAGCAGGTGCAGCTGGATCTCGGCCTTGTCGGCGCGCAGCTCGCGCAGCAGTTCGGTGGTGACCGGATCGACGCTGTTGACGCGCTGCGGCGTCAGGTCGATCAGCGCCTTCAGCGCCGGCCGCGACGCGACCCAGACGAGCAGCGCCCACACCGCCAGCATCAGCACGGCGCCGACGCCGAGGTTGCCGATCGAAGCGAAACGGCGGGCCTTCATGCGATCCTCCGCGACGACAGGCTGACGCCGGTCAGGAACAGGAAGAAGGCGACACCGCCGACGTAGAAGGCGATCTGGCTGGTGTCGATCAGGCCGCGCGCGAACCAGTTGGCGAAGTTGCCCATCACGTCGAACTTGTCGAGCAGCTCGCGCACGTAGTAGTTCTGGCCGGCGGCGCCGAGGTTGTTGGCCAGCATGCGCGGCCCCTGCATCAGGCCGAAGTCGAACAGGATCGCCAGCAGGGCGGCGAGCAGCACGTTGTCGGTCAGGCTGCTGGCGAACACGCCGAACGCGAGCAGCATGCCGCTGAGCAGGAACATGCCGAGGTAGGCGGCGAACACCGGCCCGAAGGCGAGGTCGGCGCCGAGGAACGGCCCCAGCTGCAGCAGTTCGAGCACCAGCACGCTCGGCAACCACAGCAGCGCGAAGAACGCCGAAGCCGCCGCCCACTTGCCGACGACGACCTCGAAGTCGCGCACCGGTGCGGTCATCAGCGTCTCCAGCGAACCGGTGCGCCGTTCTTCGGCGAAGGTGCGCATGGTCAGGATGCCGGGCACCAGCACGACCATCCAGAACGTGCTGGTCAGGCCGTAGGTCGCGCTCGGCAGCAGGTCCTGGTCGGCGCGGTAGTAGTCGAAGCTGTAGACGACGCCGTACACCTCGAAGCCGCGCCACAGGTAGAAGACGACGGCGATGATCCAGCTGACCGGGCTGATGCAGTAGGAGAACAGCTCCTTCTGGAAGGTCACGAGCAGGCGGTTCATCGCGCGACCTCCACAGCGGCAGGCGTCGCCGCGGCACCCGGCTCGCCGGCGCGTTCGCTGCCTTCGGTGATGGCGTGGAAGTAGGCCTCGAGCGTCGGCCGATCGAGCCGCAGCTCGCGCACGGCGAGGCCGGCCTGCAGCAGGCGGCGGCCGATCTCGGCGCACGGATCGTGGCCGGCGGCCACCACCGCGGTGAACGTCGACGCAGCGCCGTCGGCGGCGACCTGCGGCACGCCGGCGATGCCCGGCAGCTCGCGCAGCAGCGGCAGCACGTTCGCCGCCGGCGCCATCACCCCGAGGTGCAGCGTGCTGGCGACCGCGCGCGCGACCAGCTGGTCGGGCGGCCCGTCGGCGCGCAGCGTGCCGCGGTGGATGATCAGCACGCGCGAGGTGACTTCCTGCACTTCGCCGAGGATGTGGCTCGAGAACAGGATCGTGTGCTCGTTCGCCAGCTCGCGCACGACCTGCTTGATGCGCACGCGCTGGTTCGGGTCGAGGCCGCTGGTCGGCTCGTCGAGGATCAGGATCGGCGGGTTGGCGACCAGCGCATCGGCGAGGCCGACGCGCTGGCGGTAGCCGTGCGACACCTGGCCGCACAGCTTGCGACCGACGTCGGCGATGCCGGCCTTCTCCATCGCGCGTTCGACCGCGACGCGCCGCTCGCGCGACGGCACGCCCTTCAGCCGGGCGCGGTAGTGCAGGTACTCGGTGACGCGCAGGTCCGGATAGATCGGCACCTCCTGCGGCAGGTAGCCGAGGTTCTTGCGCACCGACAGCGAGTCGGCGGCGACGTCGAAGCCGGCGACGGTCGCGGTGCCGGAGCTCGCCGGATGGAACCCGGTCAGCACGCGGATCGTCGTCGTCTTGCCGGCGCCGTTCGGGCCGAGGAAGCCGACGACCTCGCCGCGCGCGATTTCGAAGGACAACCGGTCGACGGCCAAGAACGGGCCGTAGCGCTTCGTCAGCTCGGAGACGGAGATCATGCAGCGAAGGCGGTATCGCGGTCGGAAGCCGGCGTAACCGACGCCAGGGGCGCCGCATGCCTCCGCGAACCGCGCGAAGAAGCCTATTCGGCTCGACGGCGAAGGCCAGCGGAGAGGCGGCGGAAGTGGCGGTGGCAGCAGGCGGTCCGGTCGCCGAGCGCTCAAGCGCTGGAGCTGCCGATCCCCGCGTTTTGCTTGGCGCGCGCCAACAGGTCCGCAACCGAGCATTGAGCTGCCCAGAAGTCCAGTTCGGCCAAGTTCAGTGACGCCCCCTGCGCCTTCAGCACGCCGAGCACATCGCGCCACTGCCGATCACTGACCTCACCACCCGAACGAAACCAGAGGAGCTTCTGGATCACGATGCCCTCGGCCGCCGTCACGTCGAGGCCGGCTTTCGTCGAGGGATCGAGCACGAGGCGACGGCGTCGCTGCCACTTCCAGAGGTGCACTCCTTCCCAAGGGGGAACGAAGACGTCGATCCGCAGGAGGGACGGCAGATGCATCGCCTGGAACGCGCCGTGCCGCAGCACCTCCGCAGTGGCCCACGCAAGGTCGACCTGGAAGTCCTGGCCCAACTCGCCGATCCAGCCGGCGACACTCGAGGCCTGCAGGTCGGCAACCACGTCGACGTCGAACGTGGCCCGCGGCTCACCCATCGCAGAACTGGCCAACGACCCACCGAGCACATAGCGGACGCCCAGGCGCTCGCAGGCTGTCGTCACCAGCAGGGCAACGGCCAGCGGGTCGGGATCGCTCACGAGGACCAGGCCTGGGCCGTCGCGCCGAACACGCGCCCCATCCATTCCGGCCCCACGCGCACGGCCGCGGCCCGCAGCTGCAGCTCCTGATCGGACGCCTCCGGAAATCGCAGCCGCAGGCCCGCGACCGACAATCGGTGCACGGCCTGGGTGGCCCGCACCGTCATCTGCAGGCGCTGCAGCGGCGACAGCTGCCGCAGTCGCTCGAACAGCGCCCGGTCGATCGACTCGGGGACATCGTCGGCTTGGGGAAGGTAACCAGACACGGCGTCACCACGATACCGCCTCGAGGCGAGCGAAGCAGGCCACACCAACCGGGGCGCCTACTTCACCTCGAAGTCGGCGTCCTTGATGTCCTCGTCGCCGCCCTTGCCGGTGGCGGCACCGGCCGCAGCCCCCGCGTCCGCCGGACCACCGCCGCCCGCCCCGGCCATGCCAGCGCTCATCGCCTGCATCGCCTGCTCGAACGACGCGATCGCGGCCTTCAGCTTGTCGGCCGAGTCGCCGTCCATCGCCTTCTTCAGGTCGGCGATCGCCGCCTCGGCCTTGCCCTTGGTCGCCGCGTCGAGCTTGGCGCCGTGCTCCTTCAGCTGCTTCTCGGCCTGGTAGGCCATGCTGTCGGCCTGGTTCTTCAGGTCGACCATCTCGCGGCGCTTCTTGTCGTCGGCGGCGTGCGCCTGCGCGTCGCGCGCCATGCGCTCGACGTCGTCCTTCGACAGGCCCGAGCCGACCTCGATCTTGACCTTCTGCTCCTTGCCGGTGCCCTTGTCCTTGGCGGTCACCGAGAGGATGCCGTTGGCGTCGATGTCGAACGTGACCTCGATCTGCGGCGTGCCGCGCGGGGCCGGCGGGATGCCGTCGAGCTTGAAGCGACCGAGCGTGCGGTTGTCGTTGGCGAACTCGCGCTCGCCCTGCAGCACGTGGATGTCGACGCCGGGCTGGTTGTCCGCCGCGGTCGAGAACACCTGCGAACGCGACGTCGGGATCGTCGTGTTGCGCTCGATCAGCTTGGTCATCACGCCGCCCATCGTCTCGATGCCGAGCGACAGCGGGGTGACGTCGAGCAGCAGCACGTCGCTGACCTCGCCGCCGAGCACGCCACCCTGGATCGCGGCGCCGAGCGACACGACCTCGTCCGGGTTGACCGACTGGTTCGGCTCCTTGCCGAAGATCTCCTTGACGATCGCCTTCACGCGCGGGATGCGCGTGCTGCCGCCGACCAGGATGCACTCGTCGATCTCCGACGGCTTCATCTTGGCGTCCTGCAGGCAGCGCAGCACCGGGCCGCGGCAGCGCTCGAACAGGTCCTCGCACATCTTCTCGAACTGCGCGCGGGTCAGGTTCTCGCTGAGGTGCTTCGGGCCCGTCGCGTCCATCGTGATGAACGGCAGGTTGATCGCGGTCTGGGCGGCCGAGCTGAGCTCGATCTTCGCCTTCTCGGCCGCTTCCTTCAGGCGCTGCAGCGCCATCTGGTCCTTCTTCAGGTCGATCGCGGTGGCCTTGCGGAAGTTCTCGCACAGCCACTGGATGATGCGGTCGTCGAAGTCGTCGCCGCCGAGGTGCGTGTCGCCGTTGGTCGCCTTGACCTCGAACACGCCCTCGCCGACGTCGAGCACCGAGATGTCGAAGGTGCCGCCGCCGAGGTCGAACACGGCGATCTTCATGTTCTTGCCCTTGGCCTTCTTGTCGAGGCCGAAGGCGAGCGCCGCCGCGGTCGGTTCGTTGATGATGCGCTCGACCTTGAGGCCGGCGATCTGGCCGGCGTCCTTGGTCGCCTGGCGCTGGCTGTCGTTGAAGTAGGCCGGCACGGTGATGACCGCGCGCTCGACCTTCTCGCCGAGGTAGGCCTCGGCCGACTCCTTCAGCGCGCGCAGGATCTGCGCCGAGATCTCCGGCGGCGTGTGCTGCTTGCCGGCGACGTCGACCTTGACCAGCTCGTTGGCGCCGCCGACGACCTTGTAGGGCACCATCTTCTCCTCGTCGCCGACCTCGCTGTGGCGACGGCCCATGAAGCGCTTGATCGAGTAGATGGTGTTCGTCGGGTTGGTCACGGCCTGGCGCTTGGCCGGGGCCCCGACGAGGCGCTCGCCGCTCGGCGTGAAGGCGACGACCGAAGGCGTCGTGCGCGCGCCCTCCATGTTGGCGATGACCTTGGGCTCGCCGCCCTCCATCACCGACACGACCGAGTTGGTGGTTCCGAGGTCGATTCCGACGATCTTCGACATGGTGGCTCCTGATGCCGCGGCCGCCACACGGGGCGCCGGGGCCGATGCGAACGAACTGCCGCCGCGACCCGAACACCGAGGCGCGGCGGCTGCCCGGCAATGTCAAAAGCCGTGCCCAGCGGCAACGCCGGCCGTAGTCGCTGGAGACAATGGAGTTATGGCGACAGCCCGCGACGAACGTGCGCCAATCTGACAGCCAGCGGCGGCGCTGCGGCTGCCACGCTGACAGAGACCGTCATTCCGGCCGGGCCCAGCGACCGCGCGCGACGAGGCCGAGTTGCAGCAGCGCCACCACCACCATGCCACCGCCCAGAGCAAGGTAGAGCGCCGCGGTCGAGCCCTCGCCGACCAACAGCACGGCGGTGTAGGCGACGGCGAAGCCGAGCAGGTCGAGGCGCAGCGGCGCCTGCATCGCCCCGGCCCCCTGCACGGCGCCGATCGCCCCCAGCGCCGCGGCGCCAGCGACGTGGCTCCAGCCGGCACCGGCGAAGTAGTCGGCGGCGAATGCGACCACCGCCGGTTGCGGCCCCGGCAGGCACCAGCCGACCAGCACGTCGGCGAACGCGATCATCGCCAGCACGCAGATCGCACCGAACGCCGCCGCCTGCACCGCGGCGGCGAAGCCGGCGTGGCGCGCCGCCCGTTCGCGCCCCACCACCACCGCGCGCCCGGCGTAGGCCGTCGCCGCGTTGGCGAAGCCGATCGACGCGAACAGCACCACGGTGTCGTAGCGCGTGGTGATGCTGAACGCGACCGCGGCCGCCTCACCGTGGCCGTTCCGCAGCAGCGGCGTCAGCAGCAGCACGAGGCCGGCGCGCAGGCCGATCTGCAGCGACTGCGGCCACGCGTCGCGCAGCAGCGGCAGCGCCACTGCCGGCGGTGCCACTGCCGGCAGAGCCACTGGCTTCGTCCCGCCGGTGGATCGCAACGACAGCGGGTGCGAAGCACGCCACAGCCAGGCGACCGCCACCACCGCCGCCAACGTGCGCGCGGCGACGGCGGCATAGGCGGCGCCGACGACGCCGACGGCCGGCAAACCGATCGCGTCCCAGCCGTACAGCAGCGGCAGCGCCAGCGCGAGGTTGACGACGTTGGCGCCGAGCAGCAACAGCACCGGCATCGCGACCTCGCCGACCGCGCGCATCGCCGCCGTCGTCTGCATCAGCACGAACATCGTGACGCAGCCGAGGTTGCTGACCACGAGGTAGTGCAGCGCATCGGCGCGCACGTTCGGCCCCGCCGCCATCAGGTCGACCATCGGCCCCGCCGGCAGCGTGGTGAGCAGCGCCAGCAGCAGCGCGAAGCCGACCATGAACGCCTGCGCGCGGCGGTTGCGCACCCGAGCCAGGGCGCCGTCGCCGGCGCCGAGGTCGCGCGACAGGCTGGCCAGCAGCGCCGTCGACACGCAGTTGCCGACGATCATCGGCAGCACGTTCCAGGTCGAACCGATGTGCGCCGCCTGCAGCGCGTCGCCGCCGAGGCGACCGACCAGCGCCAGGTCGACAAGGTTGATCAGCGCGTGCGAGGCGAAGCCGAGCGCCAGCGGCACGCCCTGCCGCAGCACCGCGAACCAGGGCGCACGCTGCAGCAGCGGATCGGCGGCAACTTCGGAAGCGGGCACGGCGCGAGCGTAGGAGCTCGCCAGAGCGATCGCACGCGCCCGTCGACCTCAGCCGCCGAGGATCTGCCGCGTGCGGTCGAGGATCTTGGTCGGGCTGAACGGCTTCGTCATGTAGTCGTTGGCACCCGCGGTCTTGCCGACCTCGCGGTCGCACTCCTGCCCCTTCGCAGTCAGCAGGATGATCTTGACGCCGTCGAGCGTGGTGTCGGCGCGCACCTGCTGCGTCACCTGGAAGCCGTTCAGCTTCGGCATCATGACGTCGAGGAACACCAGGTCCGGCTTGTGCGCGCGGATCGCCGCCAGCGCCTCTTCGCCGTTCCTGGCTTCGAGCACGTTGTAGTCCGCCTTCCGCAGCACGAACGTCAGCGAACGGCAGATGAACGGTTCGTCGTCGACGACGAGGATGGTTCGCTGGGTCATCGTCTCCTTCCCTTGCCGTGGTAGCGCACCACCACGGCGGTGACGTCGTCGCTGCCGACGCGGCCGCGACGGAACTGGTCGAGTGCCTGCACGATGCCGTCGACGATCAGCCGCGCCGACGGGTTGGTCGCCAACTGCGCGAACACGCTGCGCAAGCGGTCGTCGCCGAACATCTCGTCGGTCTCGTCGGTCGCTTCGGTGATGCCGTCGGTGTAGAGCAACAAGCAGTCGCCAGGGAGCAACTGGATGGTTCGCGTCGGATAGTCGGGCGCCGGCAGGAAGCCGAGGATCGTGCTGTCGCTGGCGACGCTCTCGACGCGGTCGCTGGCGGCGCGGTAGACCAGCAGGTCGTTGTGGCCGGCACAGACGTACTCGACGGTGCCGTCGTCCGGACGCACGGCGACGGCCGCGGCGGTCAGGAAGCGTTCGGTCCGGCTCAGGTCGGCGAACATGCTCGCCGCCAGCGCCTCGAACACGCGCTGTGGCTCGGAGTAGACCGAGGCCAGCGTGCGCAGCATCGCGCGCGCGCCGACCATGACCATGCCCGACGCCAGGTTGTGGCCCGAGACGTCGGCGACGACGACCAGCTGGCGGCCGTCCGCCAGCGGCACGTAATCGTAGTAGTCGCCGCCGACCGCACCGCAGGCGGCGTAGGTCGCGGCGACGTCGAAGCCGGCCAGCTGCGGCGGTCCGTTCGGCAGGATCTGCCGCTGGATCGCCTCGGCCATGTTCATCTCCTTGCGCAGCTCCGCCGACTTGCGGGCGCCGAGCACCGCGCCGAGGATCGCCGCGTACGAGGACGCGATCTGCCACTCCTCGTGGTCGAAGCGCCGCGGCGGTTGGTTGCGGCCGTCGTCGACCGGCAGCTTGTCGATCAGCACCAGGGCGCCGATCAGGAAGCGCTTGTCGTCGGCGCCGAACTTGACCGGCACGCCGAGCACCTGCGAGCGCGCGAGATGCTCGACCGAACCCTGCTCGCCGAGGCGGCCGCCGGGCGGCACTTCGCGCACGACGACGCCTTCGCCGGCGAGCACGTCGGCGAGGAAGCCGTCGACGGCGAGCACCGGGTCCAGCACGACCTCGTTGGCCGGGCCGTCGCGGAACGAATGGTGCGCGACCACTTCGCAGCAGTTCTTGCCGGCGAGGTAGCCGAGGTAGACGACGTGGCGGACCTTGGTCGCGCGCTGGCACGCCTCGGCCCCGCCCGACGCGATCTGCAGCTCGTCGCCCGACGAGATGCGCGGCAGTTCCTCGGCGTACGAGAACAACTGCTCCTGCATCACCTCGAACTTGGTGAGCACGCTGAGCATGTCGCCCTCGAGCTGCTCCCGTGCGGCGACGACGTCCAGCAGCGAACGCACCAGCGGCACCAGCGCCGCGGCGTCCTGGGGCACGTCGGCGACGACGCAGCCGGCCGGCAGCGACTCGACGAGCTGCACGGCGCCGGCCGCGGCGGGGACCGCCGGCGGCTCGTCGAGCACGCGCACCGTCACCCCGCCGAGAGCCTGCGGGAGGGCGGCCAGCAGCTCGCTGGTTCCAGGTTGCAGGGTCAAGATGCCCTCAGGTGTTGGCCTTGGCCCGCACGCACTTCTGCAGGCGCAGGACGTTCCAGCCGTCGACCCGTTCGTAGTCGACGCGGTCCATCACCAGACGGGCGATGTGGATGCCGAAGCCCCCGGCCTCGACCGGCATGCCGGTCTGCTCCTCGATGCCGGACGAGTCGTAGGCCAGCGGATCGAACGCCGGTCCCTGGTCGCGCAGCACGATCTGCAGCGAGTCCTCAGTCAGTTCGAACACCACCTCGATCGGACGGCTGGCGTCGAGCTGGTAGCCGTGGCGCAGCACGTTGGTGACCATCTCCTGCAGCGCCAGCAGCACGTTGTAGCGCGTGCCCTCCGGATCCTCGTCGAACACGACCGAGTCCAGCAGCGTCTCGCCGGTCTGCCAGACCAGCCGGAGGTGGTCCATCGGACCCGTGAGCTTGATGGCGACCTGTGCAAACATGGTTGGAGTGCCTGGGCGGGTTATCGGCGGCGTCGCCCTCGCCCCTGAATCCCGGCCCCGGCGAGTTTCCGGCGGCCGGAGCGGCCCGATCGCGAGGCGCAGAGCACGGTGGCATCGGAGCGGCGACGCAGGTAGCGTTCCGCGCGCGGCGCGGGATCGTCCTGACCCGGGACACCCGACGCAGGAGGGCTGATCTCGTGTTGCACCATCTCCCGCGCGGCGGTCGCGCTTCGTCTTCGTTCTTCCCAGGCTGGATCCGCGCGCTCGCGCTGCTGGCGTGCGCCTTGCTGGCCACCGGCTGCGCGACCCAGAAGCCGCGGCAGGCACGCGCCTACACGCCGCCGACCGTGGCCTCCGCCGAGTCGATCTTCGGTGCGTCGCACCTGACGCCCGAGCAGGAGCTCGAAGCCCTCGGCCGCAACCGCACCACCCCGGCGATGCTGCGCCGCGCCTGGCTCGAGCTGCAACTGCGGCACCCGCAGTCGGCGCTCGACGCCGCAGCCGAGGTCCTGTTCGGCAGCAGCAAGCCCTCGACCAGCGACGCCGCGATCGCCCGCTACCTGCGCGCCGAGGCCTACGTGCAGCAGGGCATGCCGGAGCGCGGCCGCTTCGACCACGAGCAGGCGCTGGCGCTGGCCGTCGACCCGCTGCTGGTGCGCCGCCTGCAGGCGATGGCCCTGACCCCCGCCGAAGCGCCGCCGGCGATGGACGCCGGCATCGCGATCCTGCCGCGCACGACCTGGAATGCCCGCGCGCCGAACCGCGGCAACATGGACGCGATGGGCAAGGTGACCCGCGTCACCATCCACCACTCGGCGATCCTGCTGCGCGACGACCGCCAGTCGGCGTGCTCGGCGCAGCTGCAGCGGATCCAGCGCGACCACATGGGCGCGCGCGGCTACGGCGACATCGGCTACCACTTCCTGATCGACCCATCGGGTCGCATCTGGCAGGGCCGCGACCTGCGCTGGCAGGGTGCACACGCCAAGGGCGAACACAACGTCGGCAACGTCGGCATCTGCCTGCTCGGCAACTTCATGCCGGGCAAGGACGGCCAGAAGCCGAACCAGGAGCAGCTGCAGGCGATGGAACGGCTCGTCGTCCACCTGCTCGGGCGTTTCGGCCTGCAGGGCGACGACCTGTTCTGCCACAGCCACTTCCGCAACACGGAGTGCCCGGGCCCGCTGGTCGAACCGGTGGTCGCCCGCCTGCAGCGCACGCTGCAGCAGCGCAGCCCGCGCGTCGCTGCCGCCGAGTGAGGCGAGCGGCTCGCCGGCCGCCGATCCGCCGTCGGCGCGAGCCAAGCTCACGCCCCCCGCGCGCCGATAACGGCGCATGCGAAGTGCGGCCCCGACCGGCGAGACCACCGTGCTGCCGGGCACGCGCACCAGCTGCGCGCTGCTCACGGTGCTGACGATCCTGATGGCGTGGCCGTCGCCGCCGCCGCTGCTCGGCGTGCTGGTCCGCGCCGGCTACTTCGGCCTGCTGGCGTGGTTCTTCCTGCGCACCACCGCCGAATCGCCGGCGTTGCAGGGCCAACCGATGCGGCTCGTGCGCGGCGGCTTCCTGGTGCTGACGCTCGGCTTCGGCCTCAGCGCCGCGATCCAGATCGCCGGCCTCGAGATGGTGCACCCGGCGGTCACCTACCTGTGTGCGACCTGCGAACGCGGCGCCATGTTCCTGCTCGGCACCACGCTCGTCTCCTACGGGCTGATGCTGTGGCTGCCGCAGGTGCTGCTGAGCCACCGCCTGCTCGGCGAACACAACGCGCGGCAGAGCGGCGCCCTGAAGCAGGCCGAGAGCGCGCGCAGCATGCTCGAACACCGGCTGGTCGAGGCCGACCGCCGCGGCATGCTCGGCGAACTGGCGGCGACGATCGCGCACGACCTGCGCAACCCGCTGACCATCGTGCAGGGCACCGCCGAATCGTTGTGCCGGCGGCCGCGCAGCCAGCAGGAGATCGCCGACCACACCGCGGTCATCCGCCGCAACATCGACAAGGCCGATCGCACGATCCAGGCGCTGATCGACCTGGCCAAGCCGCGGCGCCAGGAGCCGAGCAAGGTGGCGGCGCACGAACTCTTCGGCGAAGTGGCGGACCTGCTGCGCGTCGAGGCGAAGCGCCGCCACACCACGCTGCAGGTGACGGTGCCGCACGCCGGCCTGCACCTGGTGACCGACCGCACGCTGCTGGCGCAGGCCCTGCTGAACCTGGTGCTGAACGCGATCCAGGCCGGCCGCGGCGACGGCGGCAAGGTGCGCATGCACGCACGCGCCGTGCGCCTCGGCGGCAGCAGCCTGCTGGCGCTCGCGATCGACGACGACGGCGCCGGCCCGCCGCCCGAGATCCAACGCTCGAAGTTCCCGCCGTTCTTCACCACCAAGCCCGACGGCACCGGGCTCGGCCTGTCGAGTTGCCGCCGCATCGCCGACGAGCTCGGTGGCGCGCTGCGGCTCTACCCGCGCCAACGCGGCGGCGCCCGCGCGCTGCTGCTGCTGCCGCAGGACCACGACTCACCGGCGGTGGCACCGAACGCCGATGGACGGCTCGCATGCGCAAGCACCAGCTGCTGATCGTCGACGACGAACCCGACCTGCGCTGGGTGCTGCGCGGCCTGTTCGAGGACGAAGGCTTCGACGTGGCCGAGGCCGGCGACGGCGCCGAGGCGCTGCAGCGCCTCGACCAGGACGAGCCCGACGTCGTGCTCAGCGACATGCGCATGCCGAAGGTCCCCGGGCTCGAGCTGCTGCGCAGCGTGCGGCGGCGCAAGCCGGACCTGCCGGTGATCCTGCTCAGCGCCGTCGAGGACCTCGCCACCGCCGTCGACGCGATCAAGGAAGGCGCCTTCGACTACCAGGCGAAGCCGTTCGACCAGGCGCGCCTGCTGCTGACCGTGCGGCGCGCCGCCGAGCAGCACGCACTGCGCCGCGAGCTGCAGCAGCTGAAGAGCCAGCACAGCGGCCCGCACCTCGACTTCGGCCGCAGCCGCCGCGCCCAGGAACTGCGCCGCCACCTCGAACTGGTGGCGCCGCAGACCAGCGTGTCGGTGCTGTTGCGCGGCGAGTCGGGCACCGGCAAGGAGGTCGCGGCGCGGGCGCTGCACGCGCTGTCGCCGCTGGCCAGCGGCCCGTTCGTCGCCGTCGACTGCGGCGCCCTGCCCGAGCACCTGCTCGAGAGCCAGCTGTTCGGCCACGAGCGCGGCGCCTTCACCGGCGCCGACCGCGCGCGCACCGGCCTGTTCGCGACCGCCGACGGCGGCACGCTGTTCCTCGACGAACTCGGCAACCTGCCGCTGTCGTTGCAGGCGAAGCTGCTGCGCGCACTGCAGGAGCGCAGCGTCATGCCGGTCGGCGGCAGCCAGCCGGTGCCGTTCCGCGCGCGGCTCGTCTGCGCCACCAACGCCGACCTCGCCGCCGACGTGCGCGCCGGCCGCTTCCGCGTCGACCTGTTCCATCGCATCGCCGAGTTCCAGATCGCCCTGCCGGCCCTGCGCGAACGGCAGGACGACATCGTGCACTTCGCCCGCATGTTCCTCGCCGAGGCCAACCTCGAACTGGGTCGCTCGGTGCTCGGCTTCACGCCGGCGGCGGAGCAACGCCTGTGCGACGCGCCGTGGCCGGGCAACCTGCGCGAGCTGCGCAACGCGGTGCGGCGGGCGGTGCTGACCAGCACGTCGACCGAACTCGACGCCGCCGACCTGGCGCTCGACGGCGACGTCGCCATCGACCATCCGGCCCTCGCGGCGGCGGCGGCACTGCCGGCGGCGGCACTGCAAGGCGACCTGCCGCTGGCCGATCGCTTGCGCGCCGCCAGCGACCAGCTCGAGGCGCAGATCCTGGCGACGACGCTGGCCAGCTGCGGCGGCAACAAGGCGGCGGCGGCCCGCGCGCTGCAGATCGACTACACGACCTTGCACCGGAAGCTGAAGCGGCACGGCCTCGCCAGCTGACCATGGCGCGCGCGCCATGGTGGCGCCGCCAAACTGGAGCCACCGCCATGCTCGCCGACGAACGGCGCCACCGATGCCATGGCGCTCGGCGCCCGCCCGGCACTTGGCCCGCGGCGTGCTCCTCTGTGGTGGACACTCCGGCAACACCTCGCGGCCGCCACCGAACCTCGATGGCGGCCGCGAGTCTGTACCGCCCCCCGCATCCCCGGCGCGGCCGGCCCGCCGACGCTCTGCGCGCGAGACCGCCGTCGCCATGGCTGGTTGCGTCCGGCCCGAGGCCTACTATCGCGGGCCATGCGCGTCCGCTTCGCCCTGCTGCCGTTCCTGCTCGCCGCCTGCTCGGGCGACCGCCACGTGCCGAACGCCAACCCGGCCGCGCCGGCGACCCAGGAGCCCCGAGCAGCCAAACCGCCGTTGCTGCTCGAGCACGACTTCGGCGTCATCCCGCACGGCGAACGGCGCGTGCACGAGTGGCCGCTCGACCTGTCGAAGCTGCCCGAGCCGAGCGTGCCGCTGCGTGTGCACATCAGCTGCTCGTGCGGCCACGCCGACCTGCGGCTGCGCAAACCCGACGGCACGGAGCGCTTCGTCGACATCAGCGGCCTGCCGCGCAACCTGCCGCAAGGCGACGAGAAGCTGTTCCTGCACGTCGAGATCGACAGCAGCGACCGCGAAGCGCTCGACATCCCGCACACCAAGAGCGACGGCTACGTGGTGCTGCAGCCGCTGACCGACGACACCGGCAGCAACCGCTTCCAGTGGCCGTTCTCGGTGCGCTTCGGCGTCGACAGCCCGGTCGTGCTGGCGCCGTTCGCGGCGATCGACTTCGCCAACGTGCCGCTGTCGCAGGCACCCGAACTGGTCACCGGCCTCGCCGGCGACGAACGCCATCCCGGCGTCACCTTCGGCGCCGTCACCAGCACCGACCCGGCGATCACCGCCGATCTCGAGACCAAGGACGGCCTGTGCATGCTGCGCGTGCGCTGCCGGCCGGGCGAACCGGGCAACCACCGCGCCGCACTGTCGATCGCGACCAGCCTGCCGGGCTACACGCTGCGCGTGCCGGTGACGTGGAAGGTCGTGCCCGACCTGCAGGCGACGCCGATGCGCAAGGTGTCGGTGTCGGCGCCGCTCGCCGCCGCGCAGACGGTCGAGGAAGCCAGCCACCGCGGACAGTTCGTGCTGGTGATGGACCACGACAGCCGCCGTTCCGCGGAGTTCGCCGTGCATCGCATCGTCGGCGACGACGGCCGCGACCTCGCCCCGCACTTCCGCGTGCACTTCCAGCCGATTCCCGAACAGCCGCGCCAGCACCGCCTGCTGGTCTGCTATCAGGGCGGCCTCACCACGGGCATCCGCGGTGAGATCGTGCTGACCAAGGCCGGGGACGCCGGCCCGTTCCTGCCGATCGAACTCGTCTACCTGCCGACCAAGGCACCATGACCTCGACCTTCTCCCTGCTGCCACTGCTCGGCACGCTGACGCTGTCGACCCTGATCGCCACGCTGGCACAGTGCGGCAACCAGCAGCCCGGTGCGGGTGCACCCTCGCGCGCCGGCACAGCCGCCGCGCAGGATCCCGCGCAGCCCCCGGCCGATCGCATCCACCTGCTCATCTCCGGCTCGCTCTCGGGCCGGCTCGAACCGTGCGGCTGCGCCAGCGGCCAGCTCGGCGGCCTCGCGCGCCGCATCCAGCACATCGGCGAACGGCGCAACTACGACCTGCGGATCGAAGGCGGCGACCTGGTCGAACACGCGACCGAACTCGACCCGCTGAAGCTGATGACGATCCGCCAGGTGCTGGTCGACATGGGCCAGTACGACGCGCTCGGCGTCGGGCCGAAGGACCTGGCGTTGCCGCGCGACCAGTGGAGCGCGTTCCTGGCCGGCGCCCCGGTGGTCGCCAGCGACGTCGTCGCCAAGGCCGAGGACTGGCCGGCGCAGCCGTTCGTGCAGAAGGAGGTGCGCGGCATCAAGGTGCGCATCGCCTCGCTGCTGCTCGAGCTGCCGGAGGCACTGCGCGGTGCCGATGCGGGGCTCGAACTGCTGCCGCCGGGCAAGGCATGGGAACGCGCGCTCGCCGGCGCCGACCCGGCGACCCGCCGCATCGTGCTGGTGCACGGCGACGACGTGCAGATCCGCAAGCTGCTGCCCCAGCTGACGCCGAAGCCCGACCTGGTCGTCGGCGTCGACGCCAGCGTCGTCGAGCCGCCGCACGCGCCGACGCCGATCGACGACGTGCCGGTGGTGTTCGCCGGCACCCGCGGCCGCGTGCTGCTCGACCTGTGGCTGCACCGCGAAGGCGACACGCCGCGCGCCATCTGCGAGACGATCCCGCTGGCCGGCAGCAAGACCGTGCCCGGCGGCGGCGGCGACCCGCAGGTCAAGGACCTGATCCTCGAGCACCGCCGCTTCGTGCAGTCCGACGGCGTGCTCGCGCGCATGGTGCGGCAGCTGCCGACGCCGAACGGCTCGTCGTACGTCGGCAGTTCGACCTGCAAGGTCTGCCACCCGACCGCCTACGAGGCCTACGCGAAGAGCAAGCATGCCGGCGCCTGGGAGACGCTGGTCGAGGCCGAGAAGGACCCGAAGCGCTACGGCTGGCCGGTCACCGCCTATCCGGACTGCGTCAGCTGCCACGTCGTCGGCTACCGCGAGCAGACCGGCTTCGTGTCCGCCGAGGAGACGCCCGACCTGCGCGGCGTCGGCTGCGAACGCTGCCACGGCCCGGGCTTGGCCCACGTGCAATCCGGCGGCAAGCAGGCGCTCGGCATCATCGGCGGCGTCACCAAGTCGCAGCTCTGCACGCAGTGCCACGACTACGAGCAGTCGCCGACGTTCCTCTACGGCGAACGCTGGCCGCAGATCCAGCACGGCCGCGAAGCGAACCAACAGCAGCCCAAGTGACGGTCAGCACCGCACGCTCCCGCAACACGCACCGCAGAACGGACGAAGCTGACACAGGCCGGGGCTTCCCGCATCGGATCGGCGACCTACAGTCGCGCCCTCCATGCGTTCCCCCGGCACCTCCCGTCGCGATTTCCTGATCGGCAGTACCCTGGCTGGCGCGGCCTGCACGCTGCCGGCCAACGCCTCGTCGGCCCCCGCCCCCCTGCCCGCGCGGCCGCGTTCGCCGAACGACCGCCTGCGCCTCGGCGTCGTCGGCTGCGGCGGCAAGGGCCTGAGCGACATGCAGGCCTGCGCCCGCACGCACGACATCGTCGCCTTGTGCGACGTCGACGACGGCAAGGCGAAGCAGGCCCGCGGCGAGCACCCGAAGGCGGCGTTCTACGAGGACTGGCGCGACCTGGTCGACCACGAGAAGCTCGACGCGCTGGTGGTCAGCACGCCCGACCACAGCCACGCCGGCCCGGCGCTGGCGGCGATGGCGCGCGGCTGGCACGTGTTCGTGCAGAAGCCGCTGACGCACACGGTGCACGAAGCACGGCTGCTGCGCGACGCAGCGCGGAAGAGCAAGGTGATCACGTCGATGGGCAACCAGGGCACCTGCCTCGACGGCTTCCGCACCGCCACCGAATGCGTGCGCGGCGGCATCATCGGCAACGTCACCGAAGTGCACGTCTGGACCGACCGGCCGATCTGGCCGCAGGGCATCCAGCGTCCGTCGCACGTCGATGCGATCCCGCCGTCGCTGCGCTGGGACCTGTGGCTCGGCCCGGCCGCGTGGCGCCCGTACGCCGCCGGCCGCAAGGACGGCGAGTTCAAGGGCTACGCGCCGTTCCACTGGCGCGGTTTCTGGGACTTCGGCACCGGCGCGCTCGGCGACATGGCCTGCCACGTCGCCAACCTGCCGTTCTACGCGCTCGAACTCGACGCGCCGACCTCGGTCGAAGGTGTCGGCGACGGCACGACCAGCGAGGCGGCGCCGAAGCGTTCGACGCTGCGCTTTTCGTTCCCGGCGCGCGGCAAGCGCGGCCCGGTGACGGTGTTCTGGTACGACGGCGGCCATCTGCCGCCCGCCGACCTGCTGCCCGGCGTCAAGCTGCGCAGCGGCGGCTTCCTGCTGAAGGGCGACAAGGGCGTGCTCTACTCGCCGACCGACTACGGCGAGTCGTTCGAGATCTACGTGGACGGCAAGGTCGCGCAGTACGAAGTGCCGCCGCAGTCGCTGCCGCGTTCGCCCGGCGTGCACGACGAGTGGCTGCAGGGCATCCTGAACAACACCCAGCCGATGGCGAACTTCGAGTATGCGGCGCCGTTCACCGAGTCGATGCTGCTCGGCAACCTGGCGCTGCGCACCGGCGAGCGCATCGAGTGGGACGCCGCGGCGATGCGCGTCACCAACTCGGCGGCGGCGCAGGAGCTGCTGGGCAAGACCTACCGCCGCGGCTTCGAGCTGACCAAGGTCTGAGCCTGCCCGCCCCGCTGGGCGACCAGGCTCCGGATCTCCTGGACGCCGCAACGCGGGGCCCGTCCACCGCGAGGCCGACGCACCCGGCCCCGCTGCGTCGTCACCTTGGAAGCCAGCTCCGCCGCCGCTGCGGCCACCGCGCTCACTTGCGCGGGCCGCAGTACTGGTCGAGCCAGTCGATCGTCTCGGCGAGGCAGTGCAGCACGTTCTCGCGGCTGCGGTAGCCGTGGCTCTCGTGCGGCAGCATGCACAGGCGCGCGGTGGCGCCGTGGCCCTTCAGGGCCGCGAAGAAGCGCTGGCTCTGCACCGGGAACGTGCCCGGGTTGTCGTCGTCGGCGCCGTGGATCAGCAGGATCGGCTCCTGGATGCGGTGCGCGTGCGCGAACGGCGACATCGCCTGGTAGATCTCCGGCGCCTCCCAGTAGGTGCGGTCCTCGTTCTGGAAGCCGAACGGCGTCAGCGTGCGGTTGTAGGCGCCGCTGCGCGCGATGCCGCAGGCGAACAGGTCGGTGTGCGCCAGCACGTTCGCGGTCATGAACGCGCCGTAGCTGTGGCCGCTGACGGCGAGGCGGCGCACGTCGATGCAACCGGTGGCGGCGAGCGCGTCGACCGCGGCCTTCGCGTTCTGCTGCAGCTGCTGCACGAACGTGTCGTTGGCGGTGCGTTGCGGGCCGACGATCGGCATCGCCGCGTCGTCGAGCACGGCGTAGCCGGCGAGCAGCGGGAACAACTGCGAGCTGCCCGACAGGCGCAGCCAGCGGTTCGGCGACGCGCGCACCTGGCCGGCGTCGCTCGCCTGCGTGTACTCGAGCGGGTAGGCCCAGACGAGGCACGGCAGCTGGTCGCCCTCGCGGTAGCTCGGCGGCAGGTAGAGCGTGCCGCTGAGCGGCACGCCGTCGGCGCGCTGGTAGTTCAGGATGCGCTTCTGCACGCCGCGCGTGTAGGCAGCGCCCGGATCGGCGAACGCGCGCAGCGTCGAGCGCGTCTTCTTCGCGAGATCGACGACCTGCAGCGACGGCGGCTCGGTAGGCGACTCGCTGCGCACCAAGAGCCGCTGGCCATCGGCGTCGAGGAAGCCGACGAACGTCTCGTGCTTGCCGGGCTCGGCGTGGAACAGGCGAACCTTGCTGCCGCTGGCGAGCACCCAGCGATCGACGAACGGCCGGTTGCCTTGCGGCGAGGCACCTTCGCCGGTGAGGAACAAGGCACCGTCGCGCTGCCGCAGCACCACCTGGCCATCGGCGCGCATCTCGGCGATCGGCCGGCCCGGATCGCCGTAGGCGTCCTGCATCGAACGCTCGTAGAGCATCACCGGGGCCACGGCCGGATCGCGCACGTCGTGGCGCCACACGCGCTGCCGCCGCGTCTTGCGGTCCATCTCGGTGACCAGACCCAGCTGGCCGTCGCCGCCGCACGACAAGCCGCCGAAGCGATGCTCGGTGCGGAACCACGCGCGCGCTTCGCCGGCCGGATCGTCGAGCCGGAACACCTGGTCGCGTTCCTTGGCCTCGCGCTTGGGATCGCCGCCGTCGAGCGCTTCGACCCAGGTCAGCGTGTGCGGCAGCACGTCGAGCCAACCGATCGCGCGCGGCCCGGTCGGCACGCCGCCGATCGGCACCGCTTCGCGCAGCGGCGCCTTCGCCAGCGTGCGCAGCACCTTGCCGTCGCGGTCGCGAAGCTCGGTGACCTGCGGGAAGCTCGACGCCGGCACCAGGTACGAGAACGGCCGCGCGATGCGCGTCGTCAACAGCAGCGTGCCGTCCGGCGACGGCTCGACGTCGTCGAAGATCGCCGGCTCGCCGAGCGGCTGCCGCTGCCCGTTCGCCGGATCGACGCGCAGCAACTGGCTCGTCGCGAAGAACTCGAACAGCCGTTCGTCGTGCGCGTCCTGCAGCAAGTCCTGGTAGGTGCGCACCTGCGCCTTCTCGCCGCGCACCGTGTCCTGCACCTGCGGCCCGCTCGGCACCGCTGGCCGCGGCGGCTCAGCGCCCGGCACCACCGCCAGCACCAGCAGCTTCTGCTGGTCGGGCAGCCAGCGCACGCTGCCGCCGAGCACGGTGTTGACGTGCACGCCGTCGATGCGGCGCGGCGGCGCCGTCGCCGGATCGGCGACCCACAGTTCGGCGCCGCCGTCGACGCCGAGGCGCAGCAGCGCGAACGCGCGGTCGTCGGCGGTCCAGATCGGGCCGCTCCAATGCCCGGGCGGCACGTCGACGATGTGGTCCTTGCCGTCCGCCAGCGACTGCAGCACCAGCGACTGCGTGCGCACCGACAGCTGGCGGCCGTGCGACTGCGGGTCGATGCGCAGGCCGGCGAGCTTGCGATGCGGGCGCGCGACCACGTCGAGGCCGGGCAGCGCTTCGCGCGTCGTCAGCGACAGCCAGGTGCGCGCCGGCGACAACGCGGCGTCGGGCGGCGGCGGCGCTTCGACCAGCTTGGCGATCGCTTCGGCCGGCTTGCGGAAGGCGCTCGGCGGCGGCTCCTGCTGGGCTGCTGGCGATGCCGCCACGCACGACAGCGCGGCGAGCGACCACGACACACGGGACGAAGGCGAACGAGACGGGACGCGGCGATCCGGCGGGCAGCGCATGGAAGCTCCTCGGGTTCGAAGAGCGGGTGCTTACGCGCCACGGCGGCGGGCTGCACGCGCCGACCTGCGCTTTCCCTGTCCCGGCGAGAGGGCGAGACGGTCTCCGACGGGCCGACGCGGCGGGGCTCGATGCGCCGGAGGCCTGCGTGGGCTCGCCCGCGGGCGAGCCCGCTCACCGCGTCGCGATGCGATCCAGCGACTCGCGGTGCTTCTCGGCGAACGCTTCGCGGAAGTCGATGCCGTCGACGAAGTCGAGGCGCGAGTCCGACGGCCGGCGGCTCAGCAGCTCGGCGTCGATCAGGTTGAAGACGATCTCGCCGAAGTCCGACGAGCGGCGCACGCCCCAGCGCTCGAACACCAGCGCCGCCATCGGCCCGAACTGCTCGGAGGCATACTCCTGCAGCCCGGCCAGCAGCTCGCGGCCGCCGACGTGGCGTTCTTCGCCCGACATCGCTTCGCGGCCGAGGCGCGACATGGTGAAGTCGAGCGCATCGAGCACGAAGTAGTAGGCGAGGCGGCTGAAGCGCCGGTCGCGCTTCCGCACACCCTGGATCTTCTCTTCGAGCAGGTCCTGTTCAGCTGCAGCCATCGACACGGTTCCTCCGCGGGCGAAGCGGCGTCGTAGTGACGCCGGTATCGACACATCCGGAACCGCCCTTGAGCGACGGCGAGTGACCGCTCGCCTCCGCTCGCACCATCCACACCGAAGCGCCGCGACCCCCTCGCTGCGCCCGGCACCGCGTCGCCAGGATCACGCCGGCAGGAACTGTACGAGGCAGGCGGTGAGCACCTGCTCGGGCGGGATGAGCAGGTCGAGATCCCGCTCCGCCGCCAAGGTCAGTTCGAGCCACGTCGTCCATGGTTCTGCGGACGACGCACCGTAGGAACCGTCCGCGGCCGCCGCAAGGGCCGAGGTCCGGCGGCGCAGCTCGGCGCGCAGCAGCCACAAGAACTCGCGCGCAGCGTCGAGCTCGTGCCGCCGCTCCTCGACGTTCTGCAGCACGGCGCGTGCCGTCGCGACCGGCCGCAAGCGGTGGACGTCGGCGAGCATCGCCTGCACCAGATGATGGAGCTGTACCGCGCGTTCGGTGCAAGCGGCCAGGGCCTGGCCGAGGCTGCCGCCGGACAGGGCGATGGCGTCCGGGACCCGCGCCGCGGCCTGCGGCAGCCGGCGAAAAATCTCGCGCTCGAGCACGTCTGCGGGCAGTGGCAGCACCCGCAGGCGCTGCACGCGCGAGCGCACCGTCGGCAGCAACTGCTCGGGGCGCGAGGCTTCGAGCAGCAGGAACGTCGCCACGCCGGGCTCTTCGAGCGTCTTCAGCAGCGCGTTCTGGCCCTCTTCGGCGAGGTGGTCGGCGTCCTCCACCACCAAGACGCGCGCGCGGCCTTCGACCGCGTGGCGCGCGAGCAGTTCCTGCGCCTGCCGCACCTGGCCGACGGTGATCTCGTAGAAGCTCTTCTTCAGCTCCTTGCGTTCGGCTTCGTCCTGCGCGAGGTCGAGCACGTGCACGTCGGGATGCTGGCGGTTGGCGATGCGCGTGCAGGTGCGGCACACGCCGCACGGGCCGTCGCGATCGAGTTCGGACGGACACAGCAGCGCCGCCGCCAGCCAGTCGATCACCGTCGACTTGCCGCTGCCGCGCGCGCCTTCGACCAGGAAGCCGTGCGGCAACCGCAGCGCGCGCGCCTGGCCGAGCCAACGCGCGAACGCTTCGCCCTGGCCGAGCGGCATCCCGAGGCGCGCGTGGCCGATGCCGTCGCCGCCGGGCTCGTCGCCACCGCCGCTCGCGGCACCGCGGCCGCGGCCTTCGCGCACCCAGGCGCTCACCGCAGCAGCTCCGTCAGTGCAGCCCGCAGGTCGGCCTGCACGGCGTCGAACGCGCGCGCGGCATCGACGACGCGCGCGCGGCCGTCGAGCTGGCTCGCGCGCAGGTAGCCCTGGCGCACCCGTTCGTGGTAGTCGTCGCCGCGCGCCTCGAAGCGATCGCGCGTGCGCTCGGCGCGGCGCGCGATCGACACGGCGACCGGCACGTCGAGCACGAACACCGCGTCGGGCAGGCAGGCGCCGTGCACGCGCCGCGTCAGGTCGAACAACCAGTCGACGGTCAGCGCGTGGCCCGCCCCAACCGCGGAAGCCGCGCCCGGATGCGCCGGACCTTGGTGCGCCAGGCCCTGGTAGACGACGGTCGACAGGTAGCAGCGCTCGGCGACGACGACGTCGCCGCGCGCGAGGGCCGGCGCCACGACGTTCGCCATCAGCTCGGCGCGCGCCGCCGAGAACAGCAGCGCTTCGCTGATCGGCCGCAGTTCGCCGGTCGCCGGCGACAGCAGCAGCGCGCGCAGCGCTTCGCCGACCGGCGTCGAACCGGGCTCGCGCACGTGCAGGGCGCGGCGGCCGCGTTCGCCGAGCCACGCCACCAGCGCCGCCGCTTGCGAACTCTTGCCGCAGCCGTCGGGGCCGTCGAGCGCCAAGTAGCAGCTCACGACAGCGCCTCGACCTGCTGCCGCAGTTCCGCCGACTTCGCCAGCTCCTCCTGCAGCGACAGCGCCATGTAGCTGACCGCGGCCCGCGTGCGGCCGCCGAGGAAGCGCCCGACCTCGCTGCCCGACAGCCCCTGCTGCAGGCACAGGTAGGCGAGGATCTTGCGCGCCCGGCTGATGGCGCGGCCCTGGCGCTTGCCGGCGAGTTCCTGCGCCGGCAGACCGCACTGCTCGGCGACGCGATCGCGCAAGCGCGCGAACACGCGGCTCGGGTCGATCAGTTCGAGGTACTTCGGCGGCAGCGACGCCCCGCGCGACTGCGCCCACGCAGCGCGCAGTTCGGGGAACGAGCCGGTGACCTGCTGCGCCAGCGACTCGACCGCGGTGGCGCGGCCGTTGCGCGACGGCGCGCCTTCGAGCGCGCGCAGGTAGCGCAGGCGGCCGAGCGGACCCGGGCGCTCGATGGCGGCGACGAAGCCGGCGCACAACGAGGAAGCGAGGGCCGGGTCGAGGTCGCGGATCTCGGTCGGATGCCAGCGCGACGCCAGCACCGTCGGCGAACGCAGGCTCTCGCGCGCCCGCAGCACCTTCAGCACGAACTGCTGCAGCTTCTCCTTGCCGGCGATGCGGTGCAGTTCGTCGAGCACCAGCGGCCGGTCCTGGCTCAGCTCCGTGCACAGGCCGTCGACGCGCTTCTCCTGGTGCGCGCACTGGAACGCCTTCAGCAGCGACAGCAGGTCGAACCACATCGCCTTGTCGGTGGTCGGACGCTCGACCAGGTTCTCGCGCCACCAGCGCAGCAGGAACGTCTTGCCGACGCCGCTCGGGCCGTGGAACAGGAACAGGCTCGACGGCAGCGGGCGGCCGCCGCCGAGGTTCTTCAGCACGAGCCACGCGGTGCGGTTGCCGTCGTCGACGATCGGCTGCTGCGGCGACACCTCCAGCGCGTCGAAGCGCGCCGGCTCGTTCGCCTGCAGCTCGACGACCAGCTTGGTGCCGATCTCGGCCGACAGCAGTTCCTCCAGCAGCGGCCGGAACAACGAGCGCACGCGGTCGGCGCCGAGGCGGCTCTTCGCTTCGAGGTAGACGGTGCCGCGCTCCATCAGCACCGGCCGCAGGTCGGCGAGCCAGGCATCGTAGGCGGCAGCGCCGGCGCGCTCGCGCAGCGGCGCCTGCAGGCGCGACCAGGATTCCTCGAGCACGGGCAGCATGACGGGGGCAGGGCGTGGGACGCCGGCGCGGGCCGGGGGGCCAACGCTAGCAACCGTTCACTTGCCTCGCCACTGTGCGAGCAGCGTCTCTGCTTCCTTCGCCGCGCTGCTGTCGGCGGCCTCGCGGCGGATGCGATCGAGCAGGTTCAACGCCCGTTCGGTGTCGCCGAGTTCGCGCCGCAGCTTCGCCGCCGTGAGCCAGCAGTCGCCGCGCTGCGCCAGGTCCTCCGGACTGCCGTCCTGCATCGCGTCCTCGCCGCCGCGCATCCACTGGCGGTCGAGCTTCGGCTGCACCGCTGCCGCGACCTCGTACTCGCGCGCCGCCTCGACCTTCTTGCCGAGCGCCTCGTAGGCCTTGGCCAGGCGCAGGTGCAGTTCGCGATGGAACGGGTCGATGCGGTTGCACTCGAGCAGCAGCCGCAGCTCCTCCTGCCGCTGGCCGGCGTCGCGCTCGTACTCGGCGAGCTGGTAGCGCGGCGCGAACGCACGCGCCGAGCGCCGGCAGTACGCCTTCGTCTCCATGCGGGCCTGGTCGGTCTCGCCGCGCTGCTTGTAGAGCCGCGCCAGCAGCAGCTCGGGCGCGTTCTGCACCTCGGTGCAGCCCGGCCAGCACGCCTTGGCCCGCAGCCACATGTCGATCGCGCCCTGCTCGTCGCCGAGTTCGAGCAGGGCTCTGCCGCAGGCGATGCGCGAGTCGAAGTCGTCGGCGCCGGCGGCGAAGCCCCGCCGCCAGTGGTCGACGGCGCCTTCGAGGTCCTTGCGACCGCGCAGCAGTTCGGCCCGCAGCAGCAGCCCCTGGCCGTTGTCAGGATCGGCGCGCAGCACGTCGGCGAGCCAGCGCCCGGCGTCGACCGGGTTGTTGCGGTGCACGCACGCCCACGCCAGGTCGATGCGCGCCTGCAGGTTGGTCTTGTCCTGCTGGGCGCGCGCCATCGCCCGCTCCATGCCGGCGTCGTCGAGGTGCGGCACGAGCCGCATGCCGCGCAGCTTCTCCTTCTGCACGAAGTCGAGGAACTGCCGGTCGAACGCGCGCGAGCTCTGGCCGAGCGCCTTCTGGAACGCCTCCTCGGTGTCGAGGTCCTCGCCGAACGCGCGCAGCAGCGCCAGCGCCTTGTCGAAGCCGTGGTCGCGCGCCAGCAGCTCGACGATCAGGCCGCCCTGGTAGTAGCCGAACAGGATGCGCGGCCCGCGGAACAGCCGGTTCAGCAGGTGCACCGGCGGGATGTCCTGGTTGGCGAACGCGTCGAACAGCTCGCGGTCCATGCCGCGCTCCCACGACGGATCGCGCACCTTCTCCTCGTAGACCGAGAAGCCCTCGGTCAGCCAGCGCGGTACGCGATGGTTGCTGACGCCGAGCGTCAGCACGTGCGTGTACTCGTGCCAGGCCGTGGCCTCCCACATGAAGTCCTGCTGCCGCAGGTCGACGTCGACCGGCGACACCAGCGTGATCAAGCGCCCGAAGCAGGCGCCGAGCGCGGTGAAGCCGCGGAAGCCGATGGTGCGCACCGAGAAGTCGTCCCAGGTGTGCAGCACCTCGACCTTGGTCGGCCGATCGGGCTTCCACGCGTACTTGGCGCCGAGCACCTGCGCCGCCTCCAGCTGGATCGGCAGCAGGTAGTGCTGCAACACCTCGACGTCGTCGCGGTGCATCTGCACCTGGAACGCCTCGTTGCCGACCGTCGTGTACTGCTCGTCGAGCTTCTTCTGCAGCATCGACGCGTTGTTGCGCCACGGGTCGTTGAGCCCCGCCGCCAGCTGCTTGCAGCGGTCGAGCAGCTCGCGCGCCTCTGCCGCCTCGCCGGTGTAGATCGCCGCCTTCGCCATGCCCTGCAGCGTCGGCACGTCGTCGGGCGCCTGCTGCAGCGCCGCGGCGAAGAACGGCATCGCGTCGGCGAAGCGGTACAGCGTGCACAGGTGCTCGGCGAGGATGCGATCGCAGTCGGGCCAGCCGGGATCGCCGGCCAGCGCGCGCGCGCGGAAGGCTGCGTACTCGTCGGCTTCGTGCAGCAGCCAGGCGGCGGCGGCGCGGTGGCACAGCGTGATGCGGTCGTTCGGGTCGATCGCCAGCGCCGCGTCGAGCATGCGCGCGGCATCGCGGTAGCGACGGTCGCCGAGCACGTTGGACGCGCGCGCGACGATGGCGTCGACCGAGCGCTCGTTGCGTTCGATCAGGCGGTCGAGGAAGCCCTCGGTCTTGCCGCCGTCGAGCATGCCGTTGGCGCTGCGCAGCCGGTACATCGCCAGCAGCGCCTCTTCGTCGTCGACGTAGGTCTCGAGCACCAGCTTCAGGTCCTTCTCGCCGCTCTGGAATCCGGCGGCTTCGCCGTAGGCCGCGAACTTGACCTGGCCGAGCGTGATGCGCGCCGTGCGCTGCGTCTTGTCGAGTTCGAGGCTGTCGACCAGCGAGCGGCTCGCCGCTTCGAGGTTGGCGCGGCCGCCGAGGCGGAACTGCGAACGCCCGCGGAACGCCAGGTTGCGCGCGTCCTTCGGCATCGCGGCGTCGACGTTCTGCTGCCACAGCGACCGCGCGCGCTGGCGCTGGCCCGCGGCCCACGCCACGTCGGCCAGTTCGTAGCGCGCCTCGAGGTCCGTCTCGTCCTTGGCGACCAGGGCCTGCAGCAGCTCCATCGCCTGCTCGTAGGCACCGAGCCGCCGCAGCACCTCGGCCCGCATCAGCACGACTTCGCGCCGCTGCCGCACCTCGGGTTCGGCGGTGGCGATGCCGTCGCGCACTTCTTCGTACTTGCCGCGGCGGCGCGCCAGCGTCCACAAGCCGAGTTGCGCCTGCACGCCGAGTTCGTCGTTGGCCGCCGACTTCGGCTCTTCGGCGAGCGCGTCGAGCAGTTCCTCGAACTTGCCGGTCGCCGCGGTGAACTCGCCGCGCTGCAGCTTCTGTTGCGCCTGCTTCAGCAGGCCGGGCAGGTCGTCCGGATCGGCCGGATCCTGGGCGACGGCGACGGCGGCCAGCACGAGCCACGACAAGGCGGACGACGAACCGCGGAGGAGCACCATGAGCGGCACGAACATACTGCGCAGCGCCGGGTGGTGTTGGTTCCTTTCGTCCCGACGCCGGCCACGAGGACGACGGTGACGACAACCGCAGGAATGGCGCCCCGTCGCCGTCTAGCATCGCCGCATGGCAACGAGCCACGCCGAGTTCTACCGCGGTGCCGAAGCCGCCGCGGCCGCCGCTGCCGCTGCCGACCCGACGCCGGTCGCGGCCGCTCGTGCCGTGCACGAGGCGCTGCAACCGCTCTTGGTCGCCGGGCCGGACAGCCCAGAACGCGCATGCCGGGCCGGCTGTGCGCACTGCTGCCACTTCCCGGTCGGCGTCACGTTCGCCGAGGCGCTGCTGCTGCACCGGACACTCGCCGCCGAGCCGGCACAGCACGCGGCGGTGCTGGCGAAGGCGCGCGCCGACGCCCACCTTGCCTGGCTCGACCTGGTCGGCCGCCCGTGCCCGCTGTTGGTCGCGGGCCGCTGCTCGACCTACGACAGCAGGCCGCTGCCATGCCGCGCCCTCGCCAGCAGCGACGAGGCCGCGTGTGCTTCGGCGCTGCGAGGAACGGGCATTGCTCCGCGCGACGAAGCGGCGTTCTGGCGCGGCCTCGGCGCCGCCAGCGTGCTCGCCGAAGGCCAGCCGGGGCCGAGCCGCGAACTGCGCAGCGTGCTGTGCGCATTGGCGGACGCGGCCGGCCGCGACGGCGACTTCGACGGCGACGTGGACCTGGCCAGGGCAGCTGCGGCGTTCGCGCGCGCGAGCACGGCCGGTGGCGACTGACGCCGATCGCCGGAGGATCCGCTCGAGACGTTGCGGCTATTCAGGCGACAGCCAACCATCCAGCTGAGGGGACTCTGCTGATTTCCTCCCAGCCTCAGGCGGTGCTGGGCACCTCGTGCACGCTCAGTCGCCCGTGCCGTAGCCAGCCTTCGGTCAGCAACCACGTGCGCGCGTCGGCAACCGGCCGCACGACCGCCTCGAGGCCGAGGACGGTGATGCGTTCGCGGA
>ERZ1066117.220-NODE-220-length-56608-cov-17.097378_pt1 | contig 56608 bp, 58 predicted proteins | sample MGYA00382764_ERZ1066117 | MGnify/ENA primary metagenome ERZ1066117 (study PRJEB33369, sample SAMEA5778347) | biofilm metagenome | biome: Industrial cooling water; feature: Water cooling tower basin; material: Biofilm | place: United Arab Emirates | collected...
TTAGGCAATGTAGCTCTGGAACTGCGGGAGTATGAGCAAGCCAGAACCTACTATCTGCAAGCACTGCAAATCTATGTTGAGTTCAACGATCGCTACGAACAAGCCAGCACCTACCATAATTTAGGCATCGTTGCTCAGGAACTGCGGGAGTTTGAGCAAGCCAGAAACTACTATCTGCAAGCACTGCAAATCTTTATCGAGTACAACGATCGCTACTCCCAAGCCAGCACCTACCACAACTTAGGCAATGTAGCTGTAGAACTGCGGGAGTATGAGCAAGCCAGAAACTACTATCTGCAAGCTCTGCAAATCTATGTTGAGTTCAACGATCGCTACGAACAAGCCAGCACGTACCACCAATTAGGCAATGTAGCTGTAGAACTGCGGGAGTATGAGCAAGCCAGAACCTACTATCAGCAAGCACTGCAAATCGAAATTGAGTTCAACGATCGCTACTCCCAAGCCCGCACCTATGGTCAACTGGGACTGTTAGCAGAGAAAGAGGAAAACCTGCCAGAGGCTAGAAACTATTTGCAGCAGGCACTAGAACTATTTGTGGAATTTGGCGATGAATATAATGCAGCCATAGCTCAGCAGAATCTCGATCGACTTTCAGGCTAAAAACTGCACTTTTATCCAGCAATTGCGAATTCATGTAGAGGCATACAAAAGCTTTGCTAGTCAATACAGAACCTCTGCATTGCGATGATGAAGCTTTGACAGGCGATACAGAAGCATATTCAGGCGTGTAATTAACAACCGTAGCGCAGCATTCCGTAGGAAATCGTGGATCATTAACAAACGATCGTGGATCAGAAGCATATTCAGGTGTGTAATTAAGATCCGATCGACGATCATTGGCATATTCAGTCGTGTAATTAGTATACGATCGCAGATCAGAAGGATCCGATCGCTGATCAGAAGCATATTCAGCCGATCGGGAACTATATTCAGTCACGACAGAAGGATTGCATGACGATACAGAAGGATTGGATGGCCTTTGGGCGATCGAATGGGGGTGCGATCGTTGAGTGAGGATCACCTTTGAGCGATCGAATAGGGGTGCGATCGTTATGAATGTTGCGCTAACCAGGTTTGCAGATCCGCCAGGGTAGTAAAGTCCAGTAAGGCTTCCGCCAGGTTTTCGATCTCAGCTAACGGGAGGGTTGCGATCGAGCCATGCAGGTTATCTGGTAATTCTCCAAATCGGCGGTTAAGTAAGCGTAGAACGAGCGATCGTCCTTCCTGTTCCAAGCCTTGTTCAAGACCTTGTTCAAGACCTTCCTGAAAGACACGGGTTTGTCTGAGTTCACTGATTCCAAGCATGATCGCAATCTCCTGACGGCTGAGTTGGGGAAACTTATACACCATTATCGTCTCAATCAACTCGGTCAAGGTTGCAAGCGACAGTCCAGGGGTTGGGGTTTGCTGCAAGAGTTCCACGGCCCGTTCAGTAGCCTGCTGGGGTGGCTGAACCATTAACTGCATTAGAGCGATGCTGACGGTAGATGGCTCCAGTTCATTCAGGTAAATCCGCTGCACTTGCGGGCTAGCCAAGAAACTCCGATGCAAATAGGTACGCTCTGGCTCCAGCTTGCGATGGGGAAAAATGATGACGGCTTGCCAATCTTCTGTGAGCGGGTACTGCTCCAGGTAAAGGGAAAGTTCGGCAAACAGACGATGGTAGAGGTAGGGGTCGCGCTGGAACTGGATCTCAACAAAGAAGAGGGGCTGAAGAGAAGACTCTGCGGGTGGCAGGAAAACGCCATCCACTCTGAACGCGGTCTGCTTTAGCTCAATGGAGCGAAATTCATAGCCAACGGAGGCTAAGGACGTTTGCCCAATCAGGTCAAAAAACAGGGCTGGAGCGGTTTGGAACAGATAGTACCAGAGGGAATCTGTTTTCATTAGAAGGCACAGGAAGCTATCAGCTTGATTTTAGTTCAGGGATTCCCAGCACAGGAGGTCACGATTGCTCCGGTGGCGATCGTTGGGGGGGGGCACTACCTTTGGGCGATCGAATGGGGGTGCGATTGTTGAGGGGTAAGCGTTGTTATGCGATCGTTTAGGGAAAGAATGAGAAGGTTTGAGCAACTATTCAGGCTTTCTAAGTTTTTCTACAAATATAGCCTTTACCTCATCCACAGGATCAGAGAGGTCAAAAGGATAAGGTTGATAGGGCAGATTTGGATCACGGCGGCTCATTAACACTTCTAAGGCTGCTCTAAATGCCTCTTCATTGTTTCGATTGGCTGAGAGATACTGTTTCAGTTCGGCATTAGTCATTTGGTGCAGTTGTTGTGTCATGGAATGAAATCCCAATTGCCATCTTCTTTAATTATTAATGAAAGCTCATCAGCTTGCCCAGCTTGAATATAAATCGTTTTGAGTCTCCGATCGTAACGAAAGACCTGAATGGGTTGGTAAAGGTTGGATAGTAGCTGGCACAGAAAAATTGCTGTATTGGATTGTTGCTGTGTCGGCAAGCTACGACTCCTATGGAGACATCAAATGTAGCCTACCAGAAATTTACCCTATGCATCTAAATTTTCACCTTTATACCTGGATGATTTTGTCTCTCAGAACTCTAGATGGTTTTATCCCGTGGCTCTGCACTTTTAGGAACGTGCTCAAGAAATTCCGGGTAATTTTCCAGGTCTTCTAATGATCGCAATCTCCTGACGGCTGGTGGGGCAACTGATAAACCATTGTCGCAATTACAGATACAATTAATCCAGCCAGTGGGGTCAGGATAGCGCATGAAAACTCTACAAAAGCTGAAGCGACAAGCCAAACGCCTAAAAACCGAGTTGTATGCCCTCTATTTGGCCTATCGTGATCCTCGTGTACCCTGGTATGCCCGCCTCTTTGCCGCCTTTGTGGTTGGTTATGCATTTAGCCCCATTGACTTAATCCCTGATCCCATTCCAATTTTGGGGTATCTTGATGATTTAATCCTTGTGCCCCTGGGCATCATGCTTGCCCTTAAAATGATTCCTGCAGAAGTGATGGCAGAGTGCCGAGCACAGGCGCAATCTACACAACACCACAAGCCAAAGAACTGGATAGCAGTCGCAATAATTTTGCTGATTTGGATTCTGCTGGCAGTGTTTGCCATTCGTTTTACACTCAGCTTGCTCCACAAATAAGCTGCGTTTAAGCAAGACTGAGTATGGCTCAACCCTCTAACCTGCTACTCAAATTCAGCCGTCGCCTGTTTGACCGACCTGAAGAACAGGAACAGTTTATTGCAGCTCTGCAAACTCCCCCTGCCTTTCATCCCTGCATTCTCTGGACACGGCCCCGCCCCAACCCTTTACCCTTTGCCCCGGAACCACCCCTAGACTGGCAACCCGATTTTGTCGATCGTCTCCCTCTGGGGATTCGGCCGGGACAAAATCCACTGCATGAACAGGGCTATTATTACTGTCTGGATTTCAGTTCGGTGTTTGCCGCTACCCCCTTGTTAAGCCTGCCCCCTGCCGATCGGGTGCTGGATCTCTGTGCTGCTCCCGGTGGAAAAAGTATCTATGCCTGGCGAGCGCTGCAACCCCAACTCCTGCTCAGCAATGAGGTGATCGGCAAGCGGGTGGGGATGTTAATCGCCAATCTAAAACGGTGTGGGGTGGCAACCGTGGCGGTTTTCAGTCTCGACCCCCAGGTTTGGGCTACCCAGGCCGAAGCAATGGCTCAGGTGGTGTTAGTGGATGCGCCCTGTAGTGGTCAATCGCTGCTGGCTAAGGGAGAAAAAGTCCCCGGTTGCTTCCATCCCGTCACCATCAACCAGAATGCCAATCGTCAGAAACGCATTCTCGCCAATGCCGCTCAGGTGGTTGCGCCGGGGGGATATTTACTGTACACGACCTGTACGTTTGCACCGGAAGAAAATGAGCAGGTGTGTGAATGGCTGGGGACAAAATTCCCGCAGTTTCAACCTATAGCAATTCCAGCTTTAGCAGCTTATCAATCCCCCTTCAGTTCAAGTCCCTGTTATCGGCTCTGGCCCCAGTCCGGCTTAGGGGCAGGAGGCTTTACAATGCTGATGCAAAACACCGCAGAGGGCATAGCAGGTGCCTTAGAACTGAAAGGGCCGCTGGTAGCGAGATGGTCATCCTGGGGCGACAACCCTAGTCCTTACCCGTGACCTTATCCACCACCTGCTTGGCAGCCTCCACCAGATTGCCCTTGCCTGCGTGCTCCGCCTCGTACTCCTGTAATTCTTTCTCGTACTCCTTATCCAATCCTTCTGGATCTTGGGCCACTTCTACGGCTTTTTCATAGGCTTCTTCCCGACTGGAAACCTCACCCACCACTGGTGTAATAATTTCCTCTTGAGCAGTAGACTGGTTATTCACGGCGGTATAACCGGGTTGGGCAACGGTGAAGATGGAGCCCGCCCAGACCAGTAAACTAAAGCACCCCAGCAGCACGGTTTTACGCCAGAGTTGTTGCAGATGTTGTTGAAAATAGATATAAACCTGTTGCATAGAAACTTCTCCTGAATTGCAAAGCGTTGAGGTTAAGCAAGAACTTCACTCCCCTCATCCGAGCAATCCTAGAGGATCAAGCCCAGGTTATCCTTCTGACAAAAGACAGATCAGTTGATTTCCCGTACGGAGGGTTGACCATCCTTCAACTCGCCCACCAGAATAACCTTGGCCAGATTGACGAAAATGCCGTTTTCTACCACACCGGGAATGTTATTCAGGGTTTTTTCCAGCTCCGCCGGGTCGGGAATGGCAGCAAATTTCACATCCAGAACCATGTTGCCCTGATCCGTAATTACAGGACCGTCTTTTTTCACGCCCATCCGCAGTTGGGGTTCACCGCCCAAACGGGTCACAGCCCGCATCACCGGGGTTAACGCCATTGGCAGCACTTCCACCGGCACCGGAAAGGTCGAACCGAGTTGATCCACCAGCTTCGAGCTATCAACCACAACGATAAATAAGTCGGCCAGGGCATCCACCACCTTTTCACGGGTGTGGGCCGCTCCACCCCCTTTGATCAGATTTTTTTGGGGATCAACCTCATCGGCACCGTCAATGGCCAGGTCAATTTTTTCCACCTCATCCAGGGTGACCAGGGGAATGCCGTACTGTTTGGCCAGCACACTCGCCTGAAAGGAGGTGGGAACCCCTTTGATATTGGCCAGTTCCCCCTTAGCCAGGCGCTCTCCCAAGCACTGAATCATCAGAGCGGTGGTTGAACCTGTTCCCAGCCCGACCACTGCCCCGGAGGTTACCCGTGCCGCCGCTGTCTGGGCCACGGCCTGTTTCATCAGTTTGACTGGGTCGGGAGCCGTTGTCATACACAATCCTCTGCTGTTTTCGCCTTTCCCATTCTCCCAGAATTACTTGCTTTTTCTGGCATACTACACTTGTATTATTAGAAGATTAACTTTCTTTTTGATGGAGGCTAAGCCATGCAAGCACTATCCCGAACCACAACCACCGAGATGGAAGTCACCAGCATTCGTCTGGAGCGGGAATTGAAAGAACGGCTGAAACAACTGGCGGGCAATCGGGGCTATCAAGCTTTAATTCGCGATGTGCTCTGGCACTATGTCCAGGTGAAGGGGGAAACCGATCGCAGCACCGTTACGCAGAATGATATTCGGGCCAGTATTCCGGCAACGGCCCATCGCGAGGAGCATTGCGCGCTCACAGGAGAGTTGATTCAACCGCAGGAACGGATGTTATTGGGCTTTACCAGGAGTGGGGAGTTTGTCCCATTGAGTTTAACCAGTCTCTCCCTCTAAGTTTTTCCCACACCTTTGCTCAATTACCGGTCGATGCTCAATTACCGGCGGATGGCAGAGGCTCCACGGGTTCGTAAGAGCGACACACAGAACAGGGCCCCAGGGGATTAACGGCACAGCGGAGATAGGTAGAGCGGGCATTGTAACGACAACTGAGATCCCCGATCGCAAACGCTTTTCGATCGCCAACCTCCTCCTCTGCTGCAGTTCTGCTATGGCCCACCTGGCCAAATTCCACTGGCATCAGCCCAGCTTGAGTCTGCCATAACGTCTGCTGCACCCGTGCCTGAAACTGCTGTTCAGCCCGACGAATTTTCCACCAGGATAGGCAGCCCGGTAAAAGACCCAGAATCAGAATAACGAGAATTTCAACCATGGGGAGGAGAAGTAGTCCTGGAGATAATAGTCCTGGAGAGAATTTAATTTCTGAACACAGGAAGAGTTACTTAACCCTCTGCTTGATTTATAAACTTTAATAGAGTTCAGCCTGTGGGAGTAAAGAAACCTTCTTATGTTGCAGCCTTTTAAGCGGTGTGCTGGAGTTTTAAGCAGCCTGATTATCCTGGTAACGACCCCGGTTGTGCTGGCCTTTCCTGCCCTCACCCTGGCAGAGGAGACTGAGTTTGCTCCGGTAGAACCCTCTCCAGTTGAGCTAGATCTGGACCTTTTTCCGATCCCTCCTGCCTATGCTCCTTCCCCTTCTATTCCGCCCGTTCCCAGCCCCCCGCCTCCAGCCAATCCTGGGGTCAGCGCCCCTCAGCCTGTTGCTCCCCTGCGCCTGGTGATCAGTCTATCGCAGCGGCGAGTAACGGTTTTTCAGGGATCTACCGCCCTTAAAAGTTATCCTGTGGCGATCGGCCGACCCGGTTGGGAAACCCCCGTGGGCAAGTTTCAAGTCAAACAATTGATTCGCAATCCCACCTGGAAGAATCCTTTCAAGGGGGACACTATTAAAGGGGGGCATCCCGATAATCCTCTGGGCAAGTTCTGGATTGGGTTCTGGACGGATGGCAAAAATTGGGTGGGTATGCATGGCACCCCGAATCCAGAGTCGGTTGGCCGGGCTGCCTCTCACGGTTGTGTGCGGATGTACAACAAGGATATCGCTGAACTCTTTGCCAAAGTTCAATTGGGAACCCCTGTAACAGTGGTGAAGTAAGGAAGTCACCTGCTAGAAGAAATAGTGGGGCTAGAAATAGTGGGGGACAAACCGGCTGATATTACTGGTAATGGGAGAATAGCTTTCGCGGATACCAATACCAGCGGGGCGATCGCCAATGATCCAGGAGCCAATCACGGGATAGGCCCGATCAAATTGAGGGGGTGGGGTATAGGCCTGGTAAATCACCCCTTCCTCACCGTAGCTGCCAGGGGTTTGAGTAATCGAACCATTCTGGTAGAGGGTAATGTTAGCCCCTTCACGGGAGAAGAAGGGTTTGCTCAGATAGGGACTACTGAAGTGATCGGGCTGAAAATAGCTGGGCAGGAGGTTGGGGTGGTCGGGGAACAATTCCCACAGGATCGGCAAAATACCTTTATTGCTGAGTAGCAGCTTCCAGGCCGGTTCGATCAGGGTTAGATCGCCAGAGAGCAGATAGGGGGCAAAGTCTTCCGCCATCAGCCACTCCCAGGGGTAGAGCTTGAACAGCCGGGTGATCCGCCGCCCTTCCAGATCACAGAAGCACTGCCGGGTTTCATCCCAACCGATGTCTTCAATAAAAATGTGGGCTGTCGTTAAACCGGCCTGAATCGCCACATCCCGCAGGTATTCCACCGTACCCAAATCTTCCAGGCTATCCTCAACGCAGGTGAAGTAGAGGGGATCGTAGCGATCGCGGTCAAGGGCCCGAAATACCTCCAGCAGTTGCTCATGGATGGAATTGAACTGATCCCGATCGGGATGGGTTTCATTCAGCCAGGCCCATTGGATCACACTGGCTTCCAGTAACGCCGTGGGGGTGTCGGCATTATATTCCAGCAGTTTGGGGGGTGATTGACCGTCATAGAACAGATCAAACCGACCGTAGAGGCTGGGTTGCCGTTGTTGCCAGGATTGCATACAAAACTCCTGGAACTGGGGCGGAATGGCCAGGCGATCGAGTTGGCGGTTCGTCACCACATAGTCCACAGCTTCCAGGCAGAGGTGATGCAGGATGGCGGTGGCATCTTCCAGTTCATCCACTTCTGCAGCGGTCAGATGGTAAACAATACTCTCATCCCAGTATTTACCCGCCTCTGGATCAAGGGAGTGAAAGCTAAAGCCCAGGTCTTCACACCTATGCACCCAATCGGGTCGGGGGGTGACCTGCAAGCGTTCCATTAACCTGAACGACCTCCTGAACGCGATCGGGCTGATGAACCAAAGCCACTGCGCCGAATTCGAGAGGACCCCCCAGAACTGCTCGTCCGAATTGTGGTGGAGGTGGTATTGAGCGCAAAAATAGCCCGGCCCCCATTGCGAGCGATCGGGCGATCGGCGGGCACTGTCCCTTCCCGACGAAAGTTATCTTCGTAATATCGCAGGGAACTGTTGCTGAAGCTATACCAGGGGCTGTAGACCCCACCCGATCGAGATTGACAGGGCTGCACTCCATCCGGTAGAGGGGCTTGTCCCCAATCTCGATAGCAATCTTCTGGACTGCGATAGAGACTGCGTTGGGCAGTTCTGGATTCACTACAGGCCGTGAGGGAGACGGAGCCAATCAGGACCAGGGTGATGGCCGCCGATTTTTTAGACGATCGAGCCATGGGTCAGGTAGCAATAACGGTGATGATAATGGCCGCCAGGGCCAGGGTGAGGGCAGCAAGTTGAATACTGGCGGCAATATTACCATTCTGGATTTCAGCCCGATAATTGATCGGATCAATGCGATCGAACAGCCGAATTCCAGCGTAGAACAGTACCGTCGCAAAAATCGTCCAGATAATAATTTCAGCAAATGTACTTAAAGTCTCCATACCCTAACTCATCCGTAATGTCCTGGTCAAAGCAGTGCTGCCCTTAGCTCTATAGCGCCCTATCCTGGAAAGGCGATCGAGCTATGTTGGCGGTCAACCTGCAGAGGTATAGCTTACCGCCCCAGTCGAAATTAAAGCAGCTTTTCTATTTAGGATTTAATCAATTCTTCAAATTTACCTGGCAGCTAAAGGTTAAAACCACTACCAGCAATCCGCCGGGCTATAACCCAGGGCCGTGAGCATTTTTCGCAACAGGGGTAAACTCAGACCAATCACATTACTGGGACAGCCCACAATCCGATCCACAAATAAGCCACCCCGACCATCCAGGGCAAAGGCTCCAGCACAATTCAGGGGTTCCCCTGTGGCCACATAGGCGGCAATCTGGCGATCGCTGATCCAGGCAAAATCCACCTGGGTGATTTCTAACCGCACCAACGTTTTATTTTGATAAAGATCAATCAAGGTATGGCCGGTGAGCAATTCCCCCGACTGTCCCCGCATTGACTGCCAACGGGCGATCGCATCAGCCGGATCTTTTGGCTTACCGTAAATTTTTCCCTGCAACACCAGCACTGAATCACATCCCAGTACAAGAGCAGGAGCGGCGAGTTGATTGGCCACCACTTCAGCTTTGCAGCGGGCCAGGGTTTGAACCAGTTCGTGATGGTCGGCGATCGCCACACTAGACTCATCAAAATTGCTCTGGTAGACCAGGGGATTAATTCCAATACTTTGCAGCAGTTGACGACGGGCAGGGGAGGCAGAAGCAAGCACAAACTGAAGCATGAGTGAACCCATCGATGCAGTAACTTTAGAGTAAAATCCGACAGGGCTAAAGCCCAAATACTGTAACCTAGAACGTATGCCAAACGGAAAAATAATTTATGCAGACGGAAGATTTCAGCCAGCTATTCCCGCTGTTTAATGCTGGTTCTCCAGACGTTTTGGAAAGCATTTTATCCGTTGCCTGGGAGAATAGTTATCCCGCTGGGCGGGCCGTGTTGATTGAAGATGCCTGGGGCAATGCTGTCTATTTTATTCTAGAGGGTTGGGTAAAAGTCCGTTTACTCCCACCGACAGGAGAAGATACAGCCCTAGCAGTTCTTGGCCCCGGTGACTTTTTTGGCGAAATGGCCATTCTGGATGAATCGCCGCGATCGACGGATGTAGTAGCGCTATCCGAGGTCAAGGTCTTGGGTGTGCCGGCCCAAAAATTCACCCAGTTGCTGTTCCGGGAACCCCAGGTCAATTACCGTCTATTGCAATTAATGGCCCGGCGGCTACGACAATCTAACGCCCGGTTTGAACTGCAACAACAACCCCCGGTGGTGAAGTTGGCGAATACGCTGGCGGCACTGGGACAAAATTATGGTCCCCACTACACTGATCTGAAGAATAATCCCGGTGGGGGAATGGCGATTTTTAATATTCCAGTCAAAGATCTGGCGGATATCAGTGACATCAGTGTAGAAGATACAACCAAGTTAATAGCCATGCTCAGTAATAAAGGCTGGATTAAAGTTGATCCGGCTCAGAAAAAGATCTATCTGCTGGATCTGCCCCAACTCCTGCAACTGGTTCTGCAGCAAACCTATTAATTCAGAAGCTATTAATTCAGCAAGGTGCCAGCGATCGCACTGAATCGAATGCTATTACTCCGTCTGCACGACTTTACTACCCCAGCGGAATTGGCCTGGAATTAAACCCGCTGCCTCGGCAAATTGGGCTGCCAGTAATTGCATCGGCAATATTTCCAGCAGGGGACTGAGATATTCATCCACCAGTGGCAAGGGAACGGAGACCACCTCTGGATCAGCGATCGCCTGGCCAATCAGGACAACCTTGCCCCCGTGACTGGCAATTTCTACCGCTAATTTCTGGTTGAGATGGGCCGTTTTTCCACCATTGGCAAAAATAATAAATCCCGATTCTGGGGATACGGCTTCCATCGGGCCATGGCGAAATTGTCCCCCCGATAACCCCACAGCAGACAGGCGGGCAGCTTCCTTAAAGACGAGAGCCGCATCCAGGGCCGTTGCCAGAGCCGGGCCGCGACCAATGCAGGTGAGCGAGGTGGTGGATTGCAGATGCTCCCAGATAGGTTCTAGCTGGATTTTGCCCTGCAATAGGGTTTCCATCTGATCGGCGATCGTCAGGAGGGATGGAGCTGCATCCTCTTCCCTACCCAGCCAGTGCCGGCCCCAGAGATGTAACAGGGCTAGACTGCTGGTATAGGTTTTGCTGGCCACACCAACTTCAGCCCCAGCTGCGGTGGTGAAACCATAATCACTATGGGCGGCAAGAAAGTTATCGGCGGTTGTCGTCACACTAGCGATCGCCACCTGCCCCTGCACAGTTTCGAGCAAACGACGAATTTCAATACTTTCCCCCGACTGAGAAACCACCAGCAGCACTGCCGCAGACTGCACCACGGCCGGGGCATAGTAAAGCAATTCCGCCGCTTCTATCTGTAAAGCCAGGTTGCCCTGCTGATTCAGGTAAAGCCAGAGGGGATAAAGAGCATAGAAGGAAGCTCCCATCCCGGTCAGAATCAAGGGGGCGGATGACGATCGCACTCGGCTCAAGGCCTGCCAGGTGGCTCGCTCTTGATAGGTGTGCACCAGAGACCGTAACACCGCCGGTTGGGCTTGAATATCAGCCAGAAAACTCATCGTTGCCCCTTCCTTCGCCAGAACCTATCTAACCTTAGTACAGGCAAGGGGAACCCTCTGGGAATCTATCTTTTGCTGTAAAAATTACGGGATACTTTGCCAGCTTTAGATAGAGGAAACCCTGGGGAACCGCTGATTATTCTGATCACAGCAGCGTCACAAAACCTGTGGATTATGCAGAATTTTTAAGCTTTTTAGGAAAAAACAATGACTTATCCGAACGATCGCGATCCCCAGCGTCAGGATATTTATACGGAACCTGACCGGGCAAAACGGGTAGAAGAAACACACTATGCTGATGGCTCCATCGATCGGCGGGTGGAACAGGATCGGCTGTATGCCCCAACTACACGGGACACCAGCAATACTGCCCAGGGAATTCTGATTGGCATTTTAATCACCGCCCTGCTGGGTCTGGGGGTCTTAGGCTGGTATTTACTCAACCGCCGCGAACCTGTGCAACCCAGCCAAACCATTATTGTCCCTCAATCCAGCCCAAGTCCAACCGTCTCTCCCCAACCGGATATTAATATTACCGTTCCCAATCCTTCTTCTTTCGCACCCGCTCCCAGGGTGAATACCAATGTAACGGTGCCCAGCCCCTCCGCTCCCGCCAGCCCGCCTGCTAGTTCCAGCTCCGGCAATAGTTCTAGTTCTGGCTCAGACCCGACCACGGCTCCCTCCCCGGCCAATCCAACCGCTCCCACCAGCCCGCCCACGGGTTCCGGCTCTGATCTGGGGGGTAATCGTTCTGGAAATAGTTTTGGACCAGGAGCACCCTCGGGAGGTGAAGTCAGCAGTGGTACATCCACCAACTCCCCTGGAACCAATAGAACGGGTGCAACCCTGCCCTGAACTGCTCTCCTAGATTTGAACTCCAACTTAACTGCAACTGTCGAAAACTCTCCTGCTGGAATGCGGCGATCGCTGTGCCAATCTGGGGAGTTTTTCTTAATCCGGTTTAGGCTAGAAAACAGGCGATCGTGATCCAGCCATTCAGCAGTAGAGTCAAGTGGAATGAAGGTTTTAATTTTAGGTTGTGGATATACGGGCAGCCGTTTAGCCCGTTTTTTGCAGTCCCAGGCCATTCCAGTCCAGGGAACGACTCGCAGTGGGATGTGTCCCCCAGAAGTGACGATGCCCTGCTTTGCCTTCAGTTCGGATGTAGCCGCACAAATCTCCCTCAACCCTATCGCCCTGGAGGGAGCCACCCACGTCTTAACCACAATTCCACCCAATGAGCAGGGCAATGATCCCGTCGTTCAGAGCCTGCTTCCCCAACTGGAACAACTGGCAAGACAGGGCACCCTGCAATGGTTTGGTTATTTGTCCACCACCGGGGTGTATGGCGATACGGGGGGAGCCTGGGTGGATGAAACCTCACCGCTCCAACCGCAAAATCAGCGATCGCAACACCGGGTGAAGACTGAAACCGCTTTATTGAAATCTGGCTTACCCACCCACATTTTCCGATTGCCAGGAATTTATGGCCCAGGACGCAGCGCGTTTGAGCGGATCAGGAGTGGTATGGCCCAGCGGATCGATCGCCCTGGTCATGTGTTTAGCCGCATTCACGTCGATGATATTGTCCAAACCCTGTGGCGATCGATGCTGCAGCCCGCTTCTGGAGAAATTTATAACATCAGTGATGATCTGCCCAGCGAACCCGCAGATTTAATTACCCACGCCTGTGAACTACTGGGTGTGCAGCCACCAGAGTGGATTCCCTACAATCAGGTGAAGCTAAGTCCCATGGCCGCCTCCTTCTGGAGTGAATGCCGCCGGGTGGAGAACTACAAAATTAAAAACCAACTGGGGGTAGAGCTGCTTTATCCAACCTATCGAGAAGGGTTACAGGCAATATTAAAGGAAACCGGACAATGACACCTCCATCTATTCTACAACCGGGTCAGAGCTATACTTTTCGTCAGTACTTTGACTTACCCTTTGAACCGGAAGATATTCTGGCAGAGTTGGGTTATGGCTTCGATCGCACTGAACTAAACCTGGCTCGTTATTCTGGTCAACTCGATCGCCTGGAAGAGTCTCAGCGGCGCATTCGAGAGAATCTGCAGTATGTTAGCCTCACCAGTGAACAGGCCCGCCGGGAACTTTTAGTTGCACCAATTATTACGGATTTGTGTCACTACACTCACTCTCAACTTCGCATTGAATACCCATTAATTGTTAATGATTGGCTAAAAGGAAATCTGAACTATTTTGTGAGAGCAGATAACACATTTCTGGTTGTCGAAGCTAAGAATGATGATCTGGGCCGAGGTTTTACTCAGTTGGCAGTGGAACTTATCGCCCTGGAACAGTGGTCAAACCTGAACCAAACAATGCTCTATGGGGCCGTTACTACTGGCGATATCTGGAAATTCGGTCAACTCGATCGCTCAGCGAAACGCATTATTCAGGATATTAATCTTTATCGCGTCCCCGCTGATTTTGAGGATTTGATGCGAATTTTAGTAACTATCCTTCTCTAGTCAGACTTCATGATTCATACTAATTTGGCGAATACTATCAAGAGCGGATGAAGTAGCACTTGATTCAGTAACTTCCTGACAAAATTCCAGTGTGACTTTAAGACGAATCTTCCCCTTTTTCCAGGTGCGATCGCCTAGATTTAGTATTTCACAATCAACTCCACTACCAAACCAATACTGCTTGTTTTGATTCCCGGCTAGGTCGTTATAGGTTGTGATTGGATCAATCTTATTTGAACTCAACTCCGAGTTGATAATCTGTTCAAATTTCTCCATCTTGTCTTTAGAGAAGAAGACTTTTTCAAAAATTTCTCTTAGTCTAACATATTTAATCATTTCAGGCTTTCGAGATTTTTCCAGTTCAACAGGGCAGAATGCTAGAACATCCTGATCATTAAAGTTCGGTAGAAAAGAATGATAATTTGACATTAAGATTTCTCCTATTAATTAGTTCCTGCTGGGTATTTGCATTCTACGTTTGGGTTCTGCAGATGACAGAAATGTATCAGTCCAGATGAATCTATACCAATTATCTATAAGCTTAATTACTCCTCTGTTGGGTTCATTTGGCGGATCTCATCAAGAGGTGACGCTGGTTCTGATGGTTCATCAGGTTCAAATTCCAGAGTCACATTAATTCTAAGTTTGCCCTTTTGCCAGCCTTTACTGCCAGGTTTTAAGATTTCACATTTGACTCCATTATCCATCCAATTCCAACGTTCATCATTCCATATTGGAAGACCACCTCTGTGTTGAAATGCATGGCCTAAGCCATCCAGTCCCCTCGATTGAAATGCATTCATAACCTCAGTCATCAAGTCACCCAGTTTAACCATGGTAGTGAAGAAGGAGATCGCAGCTTCACTATCTTGAACAGAATCCAATTTATCGAATGGCATAATTGCTGATAATCCTAATGGACTTACGTTAATTACAATCCTGTGCCTGGAGGCGGCCAATCATCTGCGGTGCTGGCCAAAGGTTCTGAAAATTTTAAGTCAGATGGGGTCAGTGCAGGCAACTTTTTACGATCGAGCAACATGACTTCCAAACAGGAATTAATACCACCAATAGCTTGATTATAGGTATCAATTTTTTGTTGCAGTTCTGCCTGTTGAAGCTGATTATTTTCAATCTTCTTTGCAGCTTCTTTATCCAGGGTTTGATTCAGAAAAGCACGGGCTTGATCAAATTGTTGCAGAATCGCTTCAGCCTGTTGTTGAGCAAGGGGTAGTAGGTGGCTATTCAGAGTCTGATCGATTGCATGGCGAAATGTACGGGTAGCTGTATGCTTGACTTTTTGTTCAAAGTCCAGTTTCAATAGCTCACGAATAGCAGACTCTGCTTCAATCATGCTTTGATAATCGTAACCCCGGCAGGTTTGCTGCAAAGTTTGGCGTAGTTGCCAGATAGAAATTGTATTTTCAGTGTAGAATTCCGGCCGTTCTCGTACATAGCGATCGCACTCTATCCGAGCTTCATTGACCAGAGCATCGATCGCCTGTTGCTGCAGCCGCGTTAAGCTTTGTTCAATGCCACCATCATTACCCAGTAAGCGGTAAAGATCCCGGTAGTATTCCTGTTGTCGCACATGGTTGATCAGCCTTGTAAAAAAGTTGGTAATCATTTCTTTTAAGGCTTCTACAAGGACATCTTCCAGCCCATTTGCCAGATAGTAAAATGCCTCTGCTAAAATCCCCAGGAGGGGAACAACTGCATTTCGCCTATGACTTGCCTGCGCTCTTTGATGCACTTCAGCGACAGAAAAGCTGTTAAGCAATTCATCCAAACGGACAACTAATCTTCTTTTCAGCTTGCGAAAGTCCTCCTCAAACGCCTTATTATTCTCGCCAGCAACAACATTGTTTAATTCCTGCTCGATATGGGTTTTTAAGCGATCGCCTACTCGCTTCAGATCGTGGCTAAGTTGACGCAGTTCTTGCTCTTTAATTTCTGAAATATCACGAGGTTGAGAGTCTAAATACTCCCATAATTCCAGATATACTTTCCGCAGGTTGATACAGAGAGGGTGCAGATCATCAGCCAGGTTAACCAGTAAAAGAGGACGTTTCTCCTCAGTTAAATAACGGGTAATTGCAGCACGGAACTCTTCTACACCACTGTCCTGAATTAATTGCTCAATTAAAGGTGTTCCTTGTTCGCTCAAAATGCGTACATAATTTTCATTAGGAGATTCAAATCCTCTGACAACAACTGGAAAACGATCGCCAGGGAGCTTGCCAGAAATACAGTAGTGATTGAACTCGCTGACAAACTGGGGAGCTTCCTCTTCACCATTCAAACCTTTAGTACTATTCGCAAATATACTATCCAAACCGAAGCGATCGGACCGACCTGTATTACGTAGCTGACTTCCGTAGAAACCGAGTAGTCCACTGGTTTTATAAATTCGGTTAGAACTATAAAACTGCTCTTGAATTAATCGCTCCAGGCGTTGTCGTAGTTGGGCATGATGCCAGGTTGCATCAACACGGTTAAAGACATAGAAAACCCGATCTCGTACCCCTGGATTATCCCGGGTTTTTTCCAGTAGCTCTGTTTCTTCTTTAGATAGTTCTCCAGTAGCCGCTGCTTTAAGTAAACAAACGACTGCAGACGTATCAGGATCTTGAACTTTACGATAGGCTAAATCTGCATCTTTTTTTACTGGGGCATCAATACCGGGAGTATCAACTAAAACATTACCATCCCGCAGCAGGTCATGATGACAGTAATACTCAATCCGCTTCAGAACAGAGCTATTACTTCCTCGGCGGGCAAAGCTAGCAGCTTCTTGCAAATTGGAAAAGTTAAACCGCTCCATTGAAAAGGTATTATTCTGAGCAGCATGAATATGCTCCCGGTTGAGCGTAAATCCTTCCAGCAAGTAATGTAACGCACTGGCTTGTTTAGCCCGTTCTGCTTTAGCTTCTCCCCCTTCCTCCTGAATAATTTGTTGACACTGTTGTTTTAAGTCGTCCAAAACTTCTGGCTGATTAAGGTTAAGGGGAGGAACTAATTTAATCCGTTTACACAAAGCTTCAGCCTGTTCCAATATTTCTGCTGCGCTAAGAAAAGTAAGTACTACTCTTTCCTGATCTGGTTCAGCATAGGCAATTTGACACTCGGTTCCGGTAGCGTGACCTTCCGCACTATAAAGTAATTCTCTTTCCAATAGTGCATTGATCAGCATGGACTTTCCTGCACTGAAAGCTCCGGCAAAGACAATTTCAAAGGTAGGCGAAACTGCTTTCACCAGAGAATTCTGAGCAGCGGTCACATCCAGCGATCGTAAAGCGGGTTCCTGATGGAGGAGTTGCAAGATAACCTTTACCTGCTCCTGTAAATTCTGACACTGGGGAAAAGACTGCACCATAGCTAGAAAGTTATTAGTGAAAAGACTGAGGGCCTTTTAAGGGTAAATGCTCACATAAGCTGGCACAATCGTAATTCTACGGAGATCCTGATTGTTTTGCCTATGGCTGCAAAATGAATCATTTACATTGAACCTTGCCCAAAGCTTGGAGCTTGCCATAGCTCCGTCGTCCCTTAACTTGTAGTCCCTTAACTTGTAGTCCTTTAACTTAAGGGGTGACCACAAGCAGCGCAAAACCGGGGTGGGGTGGAGCTTCCCTCGCGCACGATCGGTTGGCCACATTGACTGCAAAACCGCTGGGCGATCGGTTCACCGCTACGGGGTAAAGGATTGCCCATTTGCATTTGCATATTGCCCATCTGCATTTGCATGGGTTCCAGGCTCATTTTCATCTCCCCCATTTCCAGTCTGCCCATTTCTAGCTTTGGCAGTGGTGGCAGGGGAGGCTGGGGACTCAGGGGCTGAATTGGAGCAGTTGCAGAGGAAGGTGGAGCACCCAGGACAGAACGGATGCTATTGCCCTGAATCTGCCAGCGATAGTCTCCACAAACTGTGTTTAACTGAATCACCACTCCCCCGTCGGTTTTTAGGATGCTGGGAGCACTCAGCCAGGCCCCGGTGGTGACACTGCTGCTGGTCTGTTGCTGCTGCCCCGGAGTGACACTGCTCACCGTCACAATCGTCTGATCCCCCCGTTGTTCCAGGCTTAACGTTTGACCCGGATGCAATTCCGTCTGGTAATAGTTAGACATGATTTGAGGAGGAGTTGTAGTGGTTTGTTGCTGGGCAATCTGAGCGATCGTCTGCAGTAAAATCCGATGTTCCTGGACCTGAATGCGGGCGTGCAGGGTTTCGGGGGTATCCTCAGACAGAACGGGGACCGCGGCCTGACAGAGAATTGGACCACTATCTACCGCCGGAACGACTAGATGGACTGTACAACCGCTAATTTTGACCCCGGCAGCTAAAGCCTGCTCCACTGCCCGGACCCCCGGAAAACTGGGTAATAAACTGGGATGGAGATTAATAATTCGTTCTGGAAAAGCATCAATTAATACGGGGGTAACAATTCGCATCCACCCCGCCATCACCACCCATTCCACCCCAAACTCCCGCAGGACAGCGACGATCTGCCGATCGAGGTCTTCCCGTTGCTTGTAGTCACGGTGATTGAGCAGACGAGTGGGAATCTGAAACGCTGCAGCCCGTTCCGCCACCTTTGCGCCCGGATTGTTATAAATCAAAACTTCAACTCTGGCAGGTAATTCTCCTTGGGATATTGCCTGGGCGATTGCCGCAAAATTACTCCCCGTTCCAGAGGCGAGAATACCCAACTTCAGGGGAGGCACAGGACGGCCAAGGGGTGGGAACGGCGGTGGAGAAATTAAGCTGGGCTGAGAAAAACTGGGTTGAGAAAAGTTAGAAGACATAAATCAACCCCCCTTCAGGGAGCACTATCAGGGCGAGGAGGTGAGGGGAGTCCGAATTTTGCCCGCCAGCACCTCTAGAGCACGGGTAAAGCGGTTATCCCTGGGGGTGGCCAGCAGTTGGGGGTTCACCCGCAGTTCCAGTTCCTGCACCGTATCTTCAGGCAAGAGAAGATCAGGAGTAATTCCTTTTTGAGAAATATCAGTACCACGGGGGGTATAGTAGTGGGCCACGGTCACGACGATCGCCGACCCATCCGTCAGTTCATGCACCGCCTGCACCAGCGCTTTGCCGAAGGTTCGGGTGCCAATCACCGTTGCCCGCTGATTATCCTGCAGCGCCCCGGCCAAAATTTCACTGGCACTGGCAGACTCCTGATTCACGAGTACCACCAGGGGCAGATCGGTCAGGGCAGAATTATCGGCCAGAATGGGTTTGGTTTTGCCTTCCCGTTCCAGAATTTGCACAATCACCCCCCGACTCAGCCACATCCGGGCAATCTTCAAACCTGGTTCCAGCAATCCCCCCGGATTATTGCGTAAATCCAGCACAAAACCCTGCACCCGTTGATTTTTTAAGGCGGCGATCGCGCTAGCCATGTGTTCCGCTGATTTCGCATTAAACCCAGTCAGGCGAATATAACCAATGCTGGCCCCCACCACAGACTTGACCTGATAGACCACCGTATTGTCCACGGGCGCTTCCAGACCAATTTCCACACTAAAGGGATTTTTGCCCGGTCGGGACAGGGTTAACACCAACAATCCCCCGCCCCCACTTTTGAGCAATCGTTCCGCCCGCTCCAGGGACATCTGATCCGTAGACCGGCCATTGATCGAAAGCAGTCGATCGCCCACCTGCACTCCCGCTTTTGCGGCTGGGGAATTGATCGTGATTCGGCTGATCTGCAAGTTTTTCCCCACCAAATTTAACTCAAGGCCCAGATCCTGCGGTTCCCCGGTGGTCTGGCGGAGCAACTGCCCAAACTCCTGGGGGTCAAGAAAGCGAGTATAGGGATCATTCAACTGGGCCAGGGTGGAACGGATCACCTCATAGGCAGCAGCGGGAGAGGTATAGGTTCTGGACAGTAAAGAAGTTCTCAGCGTCTGCCAGTCAAGACGATTGAACTTGGGATCAACGTAGTACTGATTGACAAACTGCCAGACCTCATCCACCAGTACTTTGGGCGAATCTTTTAACTGTCCTGTCCGTCCGGGTTCACTGGGCAACACCACTAAAGTCGCAAAATTGACCAGTAACATAGCTACAACGGTCTGGAACTGACACCGTTTGCTGGACAAACCTGAGGACATAGGGGTATAGAAAGACAGGCAACTAAAATTCTAACAACCGGGAAACGATTTGGCCGATCTGGTTCTGGTGCAGTCAATCTAGATGAAGCCAACCTGGGAGGAATTGGAACCCTCACTTAGACTGCAGGTATTGAACTTCCACCCTATCCCCCGGCTTCAATCCCAGTTCTGCCGCTCGACCAGCCCGTAACTCAATCACCTGATCCACGGGTTTACCAGAATTGTAGAAGGGGCAGGGATCAGCCGCACAGGGAGGGGCTTCAGCTGCGATCGCCACCACCCGGCCCAAACGAATAAAGATAATATCCAGGGGGATCAAACAGTTTTTCATCCAGAAGCTGACGGGACGGGCGGGGTTAAACGGAAACAACATGCCGCGATTATCCGCCAGGGAACTGCGATACATCAGGCCAATTTCCTGTTGCTCCGGTGTGGCGGCCACTTCTAATTCGATCCGGGTCTGGTTGAGGGTGGCGATCGCTGAGATCGGTAATTGCTGTCCGCCACTTTGAGTCAGAACAGGAGAAGCTTCTCCACTCGCTTGGGGCAGATCGATGGCACAGCTGCCTAATAGCCCGATCAGGACAGAGACCAAAAGGGTCTGGCTAAGTTTCCCGCAGGACATAACCAACTCCCCGCACCGTATGGATCAAGCGCCGTTCTCCCTCTTCTTCTACTTTTAAGCGAAGGTAGCGAATATAGACTTCAATCACGTTGGACTCACCGACATAATCGTAACCCCAGACATTTTCCAGAATTTGTTCGCGGTTGAGCACCTGGCGAGGGTGTTCCATCAAGTATTTCAGCAGTTCAAATTCCTTCATGGTCAGGTCGATGCGGCGGCCATTGCGCTCAGCCCGACGATTCAGCAGGTCCAGACTCAGGGTTTCAAACCGCAAATATTCCCCGGATTGGGCTTGAGGTTGAAGATAAAGCTGAATCAGATAAAGAAAGGCTTCGCTACGGTAGGGTTTGAGAAAATAATCGTCGGCCCCCGCATCCAAACAGGCCACCCGGCTGTCCAGATCGTCCTGAGGGATCAGGAGGAGGAGGGGAATGCGGGTTCCTGTTCCACGTAATTGACCACAGAGATCCAGACTGGCTCGATCGACCCGACTTTTAGAGCTGATCCCGGTTCCGGTCTGATCCACCACCACTAAGGCAGGTTGCAACCGTTCCATCTCTTCCAGGCAACTGGCGGGAGTAGAGGTCACGACTGGATAATATCCCGCTGTCCTCAGATCCTGGCTGAGCGTCTGGGCAAGCTGGGGATCGGGTTCCATCAGCAGAATATGAGATCCGCAAGAATTCATCATTGTAGGAGGAAAAATGAGGGGTTTTGACGCTTGGATGGAACGGAATCGTCTGCACTCAAGGCAATTCTACGGACGTGGGTTTGGCGATATGGGGTAACCCCCAGCCTAGCTTTTCTCTTAGAACATGGAAAAATTCTGGCGATCGCAGGCGGATAAACCGGGCCAAGTAGGGCGATCGGTGGACCTGCAAGATATCCTCTGGTAAAACATAGCAGCCAGCATTGCCATCCACCACCAGCACCAGGGGTTTAATTGGGTTGGCCGGATAAATTTTTACCAGTTCCGTATTGGCAAACACCAGAGCGCGGGAGGCCAGGGAATGGGGACAGATGGGCACCAGTTGAAGAACAGGAACACCGGGGGTAATCACCGGGCCACCGGCGGAGAGGGCATAGGCGGTCGAACCCGTGGGGGTAGAAATAATAATGCCGTCGGCAGCAATATCCACCCGCGCATGCTGGCCCACCGCGACTTCAAAGTGGCACATGCCGGTGAGGGGTTCTTTGTGCAGCACCATCTCATTCAAAGACAGGGCTTCCCACAGCACGGTTCCTTCCCGCATCACCTGCACCGTCAGCATATCCCGCTCTTCCAGGCAGTAGTTTCCCTCTAAAACCTGTTCCAACGCTTCGGGGAGCTGGTTCAAATAGGTTTCGGTTAAAAACCCCATGTGTCCGGTGTTAATCGTCAACAGGGGAATGCCACAGGGGCCCAATTGACGGCAGGCCGACAGCACTGTACCATCTCCCCCCAGGACGATCGCAAACTGAGTATCCTGGTCAAAACCGGGCGGGGCCAATTGGTCGATCGGTGTGTGGCAGACCGGACTTTCCGGGCGGGAATACCCCAGAATGCCACCGATCCCGGTAGCCAGACTGACTGACCAACCCCAGGCTTCCAATTTGTCCTTCAGCTCGAAGGCTGCGCGACAGGCTGTGGGTTTAATTTCGTTATAAATAATGCCAGCTTTAGACACCTTCGCGCCGATGTGAAGTTGAGGGGGATTCTAGAGATCTTAAGGGATTTTAGGGTTGGATTTGGCCGAGTTGAGCAAACCACCGCTCAGGAAGGTTGGGACGACTTGAAGGGGCTACGCTTGCGGGAGGCAGATTTATTTTTCTCGTAGTTAATTTCCTTGAGCTTTTGTAAAATGCGGCTGAAATAGTCCTGCAGATAGGCTTCCAGGGTCAGAGTCTGGTCAGGATCAAAGCCAAAAGCGCTATAGGTGGCGGCCATAGGGGCATCCAGAGGGGCACCAGATGCAATCACTTCCGTAAAGGCGAGGCGATCGGCGACGTTCCAGCCCCACTCAAACCAACCGGCCAGGCGGCGAACATTCCGTAATAATCCCACCGGCATCCGCGAAACTTTGGCTTCCCGATCGGACAGGCGTTCACAGAGGCGAATAATTTCGTAGGGTCCCCAGGCTTTTGGCCCGGCTAAATCAAAACTCTGATTACGCACTTCCCCCCGAGTGATAGCCTCCACCGCAAAGCGGGCAATGTCTTGCGTATCCATATAGGCGATCGGCGAAGCTTCCCCCATCACCCAAACCGATTGGCGTTCCAGAATCGGAATGGCGTACTGCCCAATCAACCCCTGATAAAACCCACAGGGACGCAGGATCGTATAGTTCAATCCAGACTCAGCCAGAAAACCCTCTGTACATTTCTTAATCTCCATCAGTGGCACATCGGGATACTTATGGGCATCCATGATCGAGAAAAAAACAAAGTGCTCGATCCCACTGGACTGGGCCGCCTGAATCAGGTTCACTTTGCCCTGCCAATCCACCTGCTTAATCCTGAGGCTATCGGTTGCCCGGGTGGTAGCAGCATCAATCACAGCGGTCATGCCGGTGAGGGCTTCAGCCAGACTGGTTGGATCACACAGGTCTCCCGGAATTAAATTGGCTCCCCACTCCTTCAGGAAGGCCGCATTGCGGGGATTGCGTACCAGGCAATGTACCTCGTGGCCCTGGTCCAGAGCGCGGCGGGCGATCTGTCGGCCCAGGGTGCCTGTGGCTCCAACAATCAGTAGATTCATGAAAAATCTGATAAGAATTCTTAACTTTTGTAATACTTTATCAGAATTTGATGACCGGGATCAAAGTTGTCAGAGAAGGATTGGGATTACAGCACTCCTTTGGAACTGGGAATACTCTGACTGCGGCGTGGATCAATCGCGATCGCCATGCGGAGGGCACGGGCAAAGGCTTTGAAGGTGGCTTCAATGATGTGGTGGGAGTTAATCCCCTCCAGTTGGCGGATATGCAGGGTGATCTGGCCATGATTGCTGAGGGCGACAAAAAACTCCCGGACGAGTTGGGTGTCGTAAGTGCCAACCCGCTGGGTGGGAATGGTTAAGCCATAGCTGAGGTGGGGACGACCCGATAAATCCAGGGCCACCTGCACCAGGCTCTCATCCAGGGGAGCGAGAAAGTGGCCAAACCTGTAAATGCCTTTGCGATCGCCGAGGGCCTGCAGCAGGGCCTGGCCCAGGGTAATACCGACATCCTCGTTCGTGTGGTGATCATCAATCTGGATGTCTCCCGTAGCCTGCACCTGCAGATCAATCAAGCTATGGGAGCAAATTTGATCGAGCATGTGATCGAGAAAGGGAATGCCCGTATGATTATCCGCTCGCCCCTGCCCATCCAGGTTCAGGCTCACTTTCACATCGGTTTCTCTAGTGGTGCGTTGCACGGTTGCAGTACGGGCAGGAAGCATAAAGTCTGAGACAGATTCAGAAATGATGCGATTGCCTACAGCAGATCGGAGGTCATCGGGCAGAGAAACGTCAGGGGTTGGCATTGCTGAATTGACGATAGACGGTGTTTCCATTATCGCCTAAGCCGCGAGCCGGAAATTTGGGGGGATGATTATAGCTCAGGGTGAAATCAATATAGGCAGCACTCTTGTATCCGCTTAGCTGTCCGACTGGCTGCCAACGGTTTCCGGTGGATAGCTGATCGCAGGGGGTTGAGATCCACTGGTCAGCCGATGCCGATAAACCTTCCACAGGAGCGGGACTACAAACCAGAGGACGATCGCCCCCAGCACCACAAAGCCCAACTGCCCCACCCAGATAGCCAGACGTTCCAGGGGAACAACATGACCGGCAAAAAAGGCCAGGGTTACCATGATGGTTGCCCATAGGATCGCCCCCGCCGAGTTGTAGAGCAAAAACTGAGGGTAAGGCATTTCAGCAACGCCAGCCATGGGGCCCGCAAAAATTCGCAGCAGGGCCACAAATCGCCCCAGAAAGACGGCTCTGGCTGCATTATGGCTGAAGCGTTTTTTTAGATCGAGGACCCGTTCTTCGGCAATTCCAAGCCATTTACTCAGACGCAGCAGCAGAGGCCACCCACCATAAAAACCGACCCAGTAGCCAAAGTTATCGCCTAAAATCGCCCCACTGATCGCACAGGCCAGCACCAACCAGTAGTTCATTTCACCACTTCCGGCGAGAAAGCCCCCCACCAGAACAATAGTTTCTCCGGGCAGAGGAATTCCTGCATTTTCCAGCATGATTCCCAACAAAACTGTCCAGTAGCCATACTGACGGGCAAATTCCTGGAGCATTTCGAGGGGCAGGAATTCAAAGGACATGGGCAAAGATTAAAAATTGTTACTCTTGTTATCTTTGCTTGAGCTTCATCCTGCTGTCAACGGCATTGGGGTTAGCTCTTCGTCTGCGAACGCCCGAATCAACCGCTAAGCTCAAGAAGGGGTAGACCTGTGGGACTGACATCTACCTGTTGAAATAGTTTTTTCATCTTTGCACTATGACTGAATTGTTTGCCGATGCCCGCCAACGTCTGGAGCAGGCCCTTCAGTATGTCGATCTGCCGGAGGAAGCGATCGCCTACCTGAAATATCCAAAAGCCTGCCTGCAGGTGTCTATCCCGGTGCGGATGGATGATGGTTCCTTAAAGGTGTTCCAGGGCTATCGTGTCCGCTATGACGATACCCGTGGTCCCGGCAAGGGGGGGATTCGCTACCATCCGGGGGTCAGTCTAGATGAAGTCCAAACCCTGGCCTTCTGGATGACATTCAAGTGTGCGGTGCTGGATCTGCCCTTTGGGGGGGGCAAGGGGGGAGTGACGGTCGATCCTAAAGCTCTTTCCCAAATGGAACTGGAACGGCTCAGCCGGGGCTACATTGCGGCGATCGCTGACTTTATTGGTCCCGACATTGACATTCCTGCGCCAGATGTTTACACCAATCCAATGATCATGGGCTGGATGATGGATCAGTACAGTGTGATCCGGCGGCAGATTTGTCGGGCCGTGGTCACGGGTAAGCCGATCGCGATTGGGGGCAGTTTGGGGCGGGAAACAGCAACAGCGATGGGGGCCTTTGCGGTGATCACAGCGATGCTCCCTAAATTCGGCCGGGTTCCTCAGGATACAACGGTGGCGATTCAGGGGTTTGGCAATGCCGGAGCGGTGCTGGCCGAACTGTTGTTCAAAGCGGGCTATCAAATTGTGGCGGTGAGTGACTCCCAGGGGGGTATTTATGCCAAGGCCGGTTTAGATATTCCCAGTGTGCGCCGCTATAAGGAAGACACCCGCAGCATGAAAGCCGTGTATTGCCAGGGCAGTGTTTGCAACCTGATCGAACACCAAACCATTAGCAACGCCGAACTGCTGGCTCTGGATGTGGATGTGCTAATTCCAGCCGCCCTGGAAAACCAAATTACCCTGGCCAATGCCGCGCAGATTCAGGCGAAGTACATTTTTGAAGTCGCTAATGGCCCGATTACAACCGAAGCGGATGAAGTGCTGGCTAAACGGGGAATTCAGGTATTTCCCGATATTTTAGTGAATGCTGGCGGGGTGACGGTCAGTTACTTTGAGTGGGTGCAGAACCGCAGTGGGTTGTACTGGACTCTGGCGGAAGTGAACGAGCGGCTGAAGCAAAAGATGCTGAGCGAAACTGAAAAAATCTGGGGGATTGCCCAGCAGAAAGCGGTTTCCTTACGCACCGCTGCCTATATCCATGCGCTGAATCGGATTGGGGAAGCGATCGCTGCTAAAGGCACCCGTGACTATTACACCAATCATGCCTGAAGGCACTAGTACACGAAGTCCTAAATCTGGATAGGGTTTCAAAGGCTAAACAGCTCAGTTTCTCAATGACCCACCCTTCCCACACTTACGTCTTGGGGTACTAGTTCTGTCCTAGCAATCTAACCAACTGCTACCATGAAATTTAGTTTTCCTAAGAAGCATCTTAGGTTAGTTAAACATTGGATTTTCTGATCCCCTGAGGCAACGTTTTAGCCAGAGGGCTAAACTGAACTAATGGTTGAACTGCAAGAGATGGAATGGTTAGAAATTGGCACGATCGTCGCGGCCCAGGGGTTGGGAGGGGAGGTTCGAGTCAAGCCGGATTCCGATTTTCCTGAACGGTTTATTCGCCCAGGGCAACGGTGGCTGCAGCGCTCCCCCCAATCCCCACCCGAACCGATTCGGCTACTGCAGGGACGGCTGTTACCCCATAAAGGACTCTACATTCTCAAACTGGCGGGGATTGAAAACCGCACTCAAGCTGAAGCCTTAAGAGGCAGTTTATTGCTGGTTCCCCGCAGCGATCGACCCAAGCTGGCACCGGGAGAATTTTATCTCCAGGATTTGCTGGGTTTAGAGGTGTTTGAACAGGGCAACCAAACCTATTTGGGAGTGATCACAGGGGTGATTCCCGCTGGTAATGATCTCTTGGAAGTCCAACCGCCCCAAGCCGATCGCCCTCCGGTTCTGATTCCCTTAGTCCGAGAGATTGTCCCTCTGGTTGATCTGGCGGCACAGCGAGTAGAAATTAATCCTCCCCCAGGCTTGTTGTCCTGAGAAGCAGTAGAATTTTAACAGCCCCACCCCCAGAGCCTCAGGATTTAATTCCAGTTCTACCTGAACTCACTAGTTTATGAATACAAAAGAATTCTTCAGCCGCTTTCGGGCGGGAGAACGGGATTTCAGTGGCTTAGACCTGAGTAAAATTGATTTAACCCTGGAAAACCTCAGCCATACTAACTTTGAGCAGGCCAATTTCAGCGGAGCCATCTTAAACGGCACTGATCTGATTGGGGCCAATCTAACGGGGGCTAACCTGACGGGGGCAAAGTTGATTGGGGCCGACTTGAGTGGAGCCGATTTAAGCGAAGCCAACCTCAGTAATACTCTAATGAGCAGTGCAACACTAACCGGAGCACAACTGCCTAAAGCCGACCTGCGTAAAGCAGTTCTGAGTGGAGCAAATCTGGCTGGCACCAACTTACGGGATGCTAAATTACGGGGAGCCAACTTTGCTGGAGCGGACTTGCATGGGGCAGATTTATTCGGAGCAGAGGCTTTACGCTCAGAACTTCTGGAGGGGATCTTAAATCAAACCATCATGCCCGATGGCACCATCTATGAAACCTGAACCCCAGCGCTCATCCATTTGAAAAATAATATTCACTAGAAGGAGCAAAATTTGTCCCGTCGTGCCGTCATTAATGCCGATGACTTTGGTTTTTCCCCGGCAGTAAATCAGGCCATTATTACCGCCTACCGGGAAGGAATTCTGACCAGCACGAGTTTAATGGTCACAGGAGCCGCTGCAGAGTCGGCGATCGAGCTAGCCCACCAGCATCCCAACCTGGGAGTGGGTTTGCATCTGGTCCTGGTCAGTGGCCGGTCTGTATTACCCCCTGCCCAGATTCCCCATCTGGTGGATGCAACGGGAGAATTTCCCCACAGTTCCCTCCAGGCGGGTCTGACCTATCAGTTCAATCGGTCTGCGCGGGGCCAACTGGAGTTAGAAATCCGGGCCCAACTGGAAAAATTTCGTCAGACCGGCCTGTCCCTCACCCATGTGGACGGGCACAAGCACCTCCACTGCCATCCAGTGGTGATCGATATTCTGGTCAGCCTGGCCTCGGAGTTCAACATTCCCCTCATTCGCCTCCCCCAGGAAGAACTGCAGTTGAACCTGAACTGGGATCGGCGGGACTGGTTGCGAAAAACCCTGTGGTGGTGGATTTTTAACCAACTGGGCCAGTATGGCCGATCGCGGCTACAGGCAGCGGGGATTCAATCCATGCAGCGGGTGTATGGCCTTTTACAAACTGGGCGGATCAGTGAGGACTACCTGCTGGATCTGATTCCGCAAATTCAGGCAGATGCAGTAGAAATCTATGCCCATCCCGTTGCTCCCCTCAGGGGTGAACCGGCTAACTCCCAGGGCGCGGTAGAATTGGCAGCTTTACTCAGCCATCGAGTGCGAGATAGTTTACTCCAGGCAGGTTTTGAGTTAGTGCCCTTTGGTTAATTCCCAGTTAGCTGGCTCCGTACAGAGATATTGCACTCGTCCTTGAAGGTTATAAAGGGTTCTGGCAAAGGAAATTTAGAGATTACACTGGAGTGGGAAGCACCGACAAAGGAGTAAGCCTTGACCCCGCTAGAGGGCCTGCTGCAACAGTGTACAGTCAAGATCACCGTCCCTGGTGGTTGGGGGACTGGCTTTTTTGTGGCGACCGGGTTGATTCTCACCTGTGCCCATGTGGTGCGAAAAGCGGTTGATTCGCAGGTCACTGTTTCCTATCCAGCACGAGAAGCACCTCTGTCGGCGATCGTGAAGACGACAGCAGATGATGGTAACACGCTCGACCTAGCTCTTGTGGAACTATCTGAGCCATTGTTTGATCATCCCTGTGTGCTCTTGGATGAGGAACCAGTCGCGATCGGTGAAGCACTGTATAGCTATGGCTATTTAGAGTCCTACGCCAATGCCGCCCCCGTGCGTCCAATTAATGAAGGGGAGACGGGCGACACACCCCCCTTACTCAAACTTCAAGGCGCACAGATTGAGAAAGGAATCAGCGGTGCCGCATTACTGAATCTCAAGACGGGTAAGGTGTGTGGCATGGTCAAGGAAACCCGTGCCACTGGTTCTGATTTAGGCGGTGGGGCGATTCCAACCCGTGTGATTTTGGCACAGTTTCCTGAATTGAGATCGCTTCAGCAGATGTTTCATGAAAAAGATCGCTGCTGGATAAACTTGATCACACCACATGGAATTGACTTTCAGCCCTATTTACAAGCCATCCTTACCGATAAAAATTATCAGAAGTGGCAAGAGCTTTACACACCCACAACGGTGGAAGATCGGCGGCAAATGCCAGAGCAGGAGACTAAGATCGCTTCCCAACGTCGGTTTTCATCGCCTTTGAAGTTGCGGGCGGAGATTGTGAAACCTGACAAACAGGAGCAGGGCAACCAACTCGATGGAGCACCGGAACTGCAAGAACAGATTGAGCAATGGGACGTGTTGACAGGGCTGCAAAACTATGAGGGGGAGCATGTGGTGCTGATCGGCAAGCCCGGATCGGGAAAGTCTACTTCGCTGGAACGGTTGCTCTGGGAAGAGGCAGAGAAGGCGTTGCAAGATCCCAACACTCGAATTCCGGTGCTGGTGAAGTTACGACGCTGTACTGGAACTATTGAAGGACTGATTCGAGATTTCCTGGTGGGTCATCAAGTTGCTCTGGAGATTGCCCAGATTGAAGAACTGTTGCGCCAAGGCAAATTCCTGTTATTGCTGGATGGTTTGAACGAGTTACCGAAAGCCTTTGAGACAGAGGTGGCTAATTTCCGCGATCGCTATCGCCGCACCACACCAATGATCGTCTCAACACGGGACTTAGGCGGAGGTGGCACGTTGGTCATTGAGAAAACCCTGAAAATGTTGCCCCTGACGGAACCCCAAATGCGCGAGTTTGTGCGGGGGTATCTGGGAGAGGAGGGCGATCGGCTGTTCCAGAAACTTCAGGGGGACAGACTCCGCAAGTTTGCTGAGACACCGCTGCTGTTGTGGATGCTCTGTCGGGTGTTTGCTCACAATAGCAAAGACCTTTGGAAGCGATCACCGCCATTCAAAACCGTTGCAAGTTCTACAACTACGAAATTTGGCAAGAAGCAATTCAAAATGAAAAATTAGAAAGGCAAAAGGGCGAAAAGGGATCGCTTGCTAGGCCAGTGATTAGAGGAAACCATGTAACCCATCATTACGACATCAACGCTGAAGTCTTTCAAGTCATTGAACAGAATCATGGCAATGTCATCGGCAAACAATCAGCGGATCAGAAATCAATAGGAGATTAATCATGCTAACCATCCAAATTCCCCCAGAACTTGAACAGCAACTCTCCCAATTGGCGGCGCAACTCAACCTTCCCCTCGAAACTTTTATCCTTCAATCCCTTCAGCAAATTGCTTTAACTGAACCCGGTGATACCCCAAAAGCCGAAATTCTGGACGGTCTCTACCATGCCCTTGCAGATGTTAAAGCTGGACGCATCAGCCCCGTAGCAACCCTGTGGGACGACGACGGTAATGCCTGAATTCCCCTCTATCCAGGTTTTTATTACCGACGCATTCAAACGGGAATCCCGTCATCTCAAAAAACACTATCGCAACATCGAAGCCGACCTACAACCCCTGATCGAGCAACTGCAAAATGGTGATCTGACCGGCGATCGCGTCCCTGGCTTTGCTGATTACGTTATCTATAAAGTTCGTGTTAAAAATAGCGACATTCGCAAAGGTAAAAGTGGTGGCTACCGCGTCATCTACCAAAGCCTGACCCCAACCTCTGTTGTCCTTCTCTACCTATATGCTAAATCAGACCAAGACGACGTAACCCCAGATGAAATTTACACTATAATTGAAAAATTTCAAGCCGACACAGAAACACTTGATCCTAAGTAAAACTCATGGCTGAACCATCTAAATACACCATCCACACCCAATCTAACCAAATGATTGAAAAAAACTATGGAACCGTCATCGGTATCCAAAGCAGCTACCTCGACCCCGAAGTTCAAGAGGCAATCTCGGACTTGAAAACCCTCCTAATCCAACTTCAGATTCAATATCCCCAGGTCACCACCGAAGCCGAAGCCTTACCCATCATTGATGCCGAATTCACTGAAATCAAGCAATCTCCCGTCAGTAAGCTTGTAACCCTCCGCCAACAGATTCTAAACCCGGAGCGACATGCTCAAGCCATCAAGGCTACTCTGGGTGAAGTGGCGAAGCACTACTTGGAAGACAGCGTATGGGCAAAAGCGACCCTGACCTATCTTGATAAATTGAGCGAAACCCCCAATCAAGAAGCCTGAATTATGCAAAGCACTATTCCCTCAAACGTTAAGACTTGAATGCAAACCAGAGCAATCAGCAAGAAAAAGCCAGCTAACAAAGTCGTTGGATCTGACCGCCGAGAGGCTATCTGTGAGTGTTATAGGTTATCTGCGGCGGCTCAACTTGGTCGTTCATTCCTTTGTAGATCGGGCAATCGTTCTGTTTTTTGTTCAGTTCACCCCAACATTCCTCTAAACATCGTCAGGGGGATCGTAGGTTTGGGCAGCAATCAGTCTCCCTTCTTCTTCCGAGTCAAGTCCACAGGCAGCCAGGGTAGCTCTGCGCCGAGACCGCGTATCCGCTTTCATCAAGGCTGTGGCTCTCAAGGCAGCAGTCAGGGGTTTACCAAATTTGTCGGTCATTTCCGCTGTACCGATCGCCTGGGTAGTCCGCCCATCCCGATCGCAACATTCCGCCGTAACGATCGCCAGGTCATCCACCATTTCTCGACTGACAATCCGCACTGACAGTCCCCGATGTTTACGCAGTTGATCGGTGGCCCGCTGGTTGGGATAGAGAATGAGCCGCCCATCCCTGGTTTCCAGGTAATCTAGAGGAAAAGAATAGACATCCAGACCCAGCCGATCGCATTGCCAACGGTAGAAGTTACGCCGCTCGATTGCGGTCAGGGTATGAACACCATTGTCTTTAAAGGCTTTAGCAATCGTCGCTGCCAGTGCAGAAGAGACGCTAGAAGACAGGGTTAAGGTTGAGTCTGCTGCAATCAAATTGCCCATCGGTTTCAAGGATGATCATGCTGACTAATTAGTTAATTTGTACTATAGCAGAATTGGGGCAGGGAAACAAGGCAAAAGACCTGCGGGTGGGAGATATGCTGGCTTAACCCTCAATTGACCAACGCCCCCATACCCAGGTTCCCTCCCTTGCGTCATTTAATAATTGTTCTGCTAGACTTATATGCAAATTACTTCAAAAGATAGATGTACGGATTCGGGGCACTATGGATGGAGCAGGGGCCGCTCTGGGGGGAAGTGAAGGTCGGTTGCGGCGGCAAAATCAAACCCTGGTGGACCTGTCCCGACGGCAAAAATTCTATCGCGGGGATTTCCAGGCTGCTCTAGCAGAAATTACCCAGATGGCAGCCTCTACCCTGGAGGTGGAGCGAGTCGGGGTGTTTCTCTACAATGCAGACCGAAACGCAATTCAGTGCATTAATCTGTATGAGCGCGGCCCCAATCGACATTCCCAGGGAATTACGCTCTTTGCCCAAGACTACCCTCAATATTTTCAAGCCTTAGAATCCGAGCGAATTATTGCCGCCCATGACGCTGGCACTGATCCTCGTACAGCGGAATTTCAACCCAATTACCTGATTCCCCTCGGCCTTACCTCTTTACTAGATGCACCCATCTGGGTCGGGGGCACAATGGTGGGGGTCGTCTGTCATGAGCACATGGGGCTGAAACGCTACTGGTTGCCCGAGGAACAAAGTTTTGCCGGAGCGATCGCAGATATGGTTGCCCTGGCCCTGGAAGCCCGCGATCGCCACCAAGCTGAAGCTGAACTGCAAAAAACGAATCAACAATTGCGGAATATTCTGGAAAGCCTCACCAGTGGGTTCTTCTCTCTTAACGAGACCGCAGAGTTTACCTACATCAATCCCCAGGCAGAACCGCTGCTGCAACACAGCCGGGCGGAACTGCTGGGACACAATCTCTGGCAATTCTTCCCGGAACTGCGCGGCTCCAGTTTCTTCCCCTACTATCAGGAAGCGATCACTGATCAGGTGACGGTGAAATTTGAGGACTACTATCCCCGTCTAAATCGCTGGCTGGAAATTCACATCTGTCCCTTTCAAACCGGTGTAGCGGTCTATCTAGCGGATATTAGTGAACGCAAGCGCACAGAAGCCGCCCTGATAGAAACAAAGGAACGCTATGCCCTGGCCATTCAGGGAGCCAACGATGGTATTTGGGACTGGAACCTGGTCAATGATGAAATCTACTTTTCCTTGCGATGGAAAAATATTCTTGGCTATAGTGAGTCGGAAGTAGATAACCGTTTGGAGGAATGGTTCAACCGCATTCACCCCCAGGACCTGGAACGGGTCAAGCTGAAATTGCATCTGCACCAGCAGGGACAATCCACCCATTTTGAAGAACAATACCGCCTCCGCCACAAGAACGGTAAATATCGCTGGGTGCTCAGCCGGGGGATCGCGGTTCGCAACAGTGAGGGCAAAGCCTACCGGATGGCCGGTTCCCTCAGTGATATCTCTGAACAGCGGCTGGCCCAGGAGCAACTGATGCACGATGCGCTCCACGATCCACTCACGGGCCTACCCAACCGCACCCTGTTTATGGATCGATTGCGTCAGGTGATTCACCATGCCCGTCGCCATCGCAACTACAATTTTGCCGTTCTGTTTGTCGATCTAGACCGCTTTAAAGTGATTAATGACAGCCTTGGCCATCTGGCAGGCGACACCCTGCTGATCGAACTGGCTCATCGTTTCCAGATTGGTCTTCGTCCTGACGATACGGTTGCCCGTCTGGGCGGGGATGAATTTGTCATTCTCCTCGATGATCTACTGGAGTTAGAAGAATCTATCCGAATTGCCCATCGAATTCAAACACTGGTTCAGCAACCCTTTATCATTAACGGCCAGACCGTCTTCACCAGTGCCAGCATTGGCATTGCCCCCAAGGATACCCATCACCACAAACCGGAACATTACCTCCGCAATGCTGATATTGCCATGTATCGGGCCAAGGCCGCTGGTGGGTCACGTCATGTCCTGTTTACCTCAGTCATGCACACATCAGCGCTGGTGCGGCTGAAACTGGAAACTGATCTGCGCCAGGCCCTAGAACGCCAGGAGTTACGCCTGCAGTACCAGCCCATTCTTTGCCTGAACACCGATCAGATTGTCGGTTTTGAAGCTTTAGTGCGTTGGCAGCATCCCCGAGATGGGCTGATCGCACCCGGACATTTCATTACAGTCGCTGAAGAAACGGGGCTGATTGTGCCGATCGGCGAATGGGTGCTCCAGGAAGCCTGCCGCCAAATGCAATGCTGGCACACCCAGTTTGGGCAGGTTTTACCCCTGATGATCAGTGTGAATCTCTCCAGCAAACAGTTGTCCCAACCGGATTTGTTGCAGCAGGTGGATCGGATGCTGGCGGAAACAGGCTTACGGCCACAGCAGCTCAAACTGGAGATCACAGAAAGCATGATTCTGGACAATACGGAGGTAGCCCGCCAGACCCTGTTGAAACTGAAAGAGCGCCAAATTCAACTCAGCATGGATGACTTTGGCACGGGTTACTCGTCTCTGAATTACCTGCACCGCCTTCCTATTGATCTGCTCAAGATCGATCGATCGTTTATTCATGAGATGGATAACGGGGAAGAAAGCCGGGAACTGGTGCGGGCCATTATCAGCATCGCCCATAGCCTGAAGATGGAGGTAATTGCCGAGGGCATTGAAACCCGGTCTCAACTAGAGCAGTTGTACGAACTGGGCTGCGAGTTTGGTCAGGGCTATCTGTTCTCTACGCCCCTCGACCCGGAACCAGCGGCTGACTTTCTCCAACAAGCGTTTCTGAAGCAAACCAACAGCCCGATCAGCTAGCTTTCCACTGCTAACTCATCTCCAGCATGCGTTGAATTGGGCGCAGGGCCTGCAGACGGATGGCCTCAGGAACCGTCACCTCTGGAGCACGTCGTTTCATCGCCCAGTAGAGCTTTTCTAAGGTGTTCAAGCGCATGAAGGGGCACTCATTACAGTTGCAGTTATTGAAGGGCGGTGCAGGAATATAGAGCTTGTCCGGGTTCTGGCGCTGCATCTGGTGAATAATTCCCGGTTCGGTAGCCACAACAAAAGCTCGACTGGCACTTTTTTGCACATAGTTGAGCAGGGCAGTCGTGGAGCCAATAAAGCGGGCCCGGTTTAACACGGCAGCTTCGCACTCTGGATGGGCAATCACTTCCGCCTCTGGATACTGGAGCTGCAACTGAATAATCTTCTTCTCTGAAAAAGTTTCATGGACAATGCAACTGCCCTGCCAGAGCACCATCTCCCGCCCGGTTTGTGCTACCACGTAGCGACCCAGATTGCGATCGGGGGCAAAGATAATCGGCTGCTCCGGTGGGATCTGGCGGACAATTTTCACGGCATTAGAGCTGGTGCAGATAATGTCGCTCATGGCCTTAATCTCAGCCGTGCAGTTGATGTAGGAAATTACCAGATGGTTGGGATGGGCCGCCTTAAATTCGGCAAAGGCCGTCGGAGGGCAACTATCAGCTAGGGAACAGCCTGCCTGCAAATCCGGCAATAAAACTTGCTTATCCGGGTTGAGAATTTTAGCCGTTTCCGCCATGAAATGCACCCCGGCGAAGACAATCACCTCGGCATTGGTGCTGGCCGCCTGCTGGGATAGTCCGAGGGAATCGCCAATGTAATCCGCCACATCCTGAATATCCGGTTCCTGATAGTAGTGGGCCAGAATTACAGCATTCAGTTCGCGCTTCAGGTCAGCGATCGCCCCAAACAAATCCTGGGGTAAACGGGGGCGCTCAGTCTGGATAGGTGCAGTGGCAAACACGATCAATAACCAGGAGAAGGTGAAAGGATGGATTTTAATTATAGTCGAATTTACCAAAATTGACAGGGTTTGACCAGGAGAGCAGGCCCCGACGTTTGCGCTCCACCGGACTGAGAAGATTCTATCTTTTCTAAGAACCTTACCCAGGTTAGAGACATTGGCTCATAGAGATGTTAAATTAATGGGGTTGTCAACACTTCGGATTATCTAGAGCGGTGAAACAACGGCCTGGAACTGATTATCTCTGGGATCTGGAGATCAAGCTTCAGCAGCGGCGGCTATCTGATCCTGCCCTCTCCTGGGTGGATGGTTGCGAAGGGCCCAGTATGAGCTGATCGGCCTGCAACTTCAGGTTTGCCCGTCTTGAATTTGTCCGTCATCACTGCATGGCAGATTCATTTCTCCGGGGCGAACTGGGTCGATCATCCTGTGGTAAAAGTTTACGTCCAAACTTACTTGCTCGTTCAGGCTGGTAGATAGCGGCGATCGCAATCTTGTCTTCACTGGAAGTTTTTCCGTGGGAGCAGTCGCACCTCAGCCAGACTAAAGCTTGCGGATGCAAACCTTACTCACCACCCCCTACTGTTTCTCTTTGCCTACCTGATATTGGAGTGTGGTCATGTCTCAGCTATTCAGTCATAAAATTGCCCCTTCTCCCATTCCCGACAATATCAGCGTCGTGGATCTGATTGATAATTACTTCACCGCCTACAACTCGGCGCGGCTACGGGAAATTTGTCACCTGCTGGCCCAGAAAGTCATGCAACCGGGAGTAACCGTGGGCTTGAGTTTGTCAGGAGCCATGACCCCCACCGGGTTAGGCATTTCGGCGCTGGCCCCTCTGGTGCGGGCGGGTTTGATTGACTACATCATCAGTACGGGGGCTAACCTCTACCACGATCTGCACTATGCCCTGGGCATGGATCTCTATGCCAGTCATCCCTTTGTCGATGATGTCAAACTGCGGCAGGAAAGCCGGATTCGGATTTACGACATCATTTTTGATTACGATGTGCTGCTGGAAACCGATGCCTTTATTCGGGAAGTGCTGCGGGCAGAACCGTTTCAACGGCGGATGGGAACTGCGGAATTCCATCACCTCCTGGGTCAGTATGTGCGGGCGGCAGAACTGGAACTGAATCGTTCCCATTCTTCCCTGCTGGCCACAGCCTACGAATGCGGTGTACCGATCTACACGTCTTCGCCAGGGGATAGCTCGATCGGGATGAATGTGGCGGCCCTGGCCCTGGAAGGCTCCCAACTGGTGCTCGATCCGGCCCTGGATGTGAATGAAACCGCCGCGATCGCCTACTTTGCCCGTGAATCTGACATCCCTGATCAGGAAGGCAAGAGTGCAGCCCTGATTATCGGTGGGGGTAGCCCGAAGAACTTCTTGCTACAAACCCAACCCCAAATCCATGAAGTGCTGGGTCTAGAAGAACGGGGCCACGATTACTTTATCCAGATTACCGATGCCCGGCCCGATACGGGGGGCTTATCCGGGGCCGTTCCCAGTGAAGCGGTGAGTTGGGGTAAAGTAGACCCAAATGGACTGCGGGATACGGTGGTCTGCTACACCGACAGTACGATCGCCCTGCCCATTCTGACGGCCTATGTGCTGAATCAGTGTGCCCCCCGGACGCTCAAACGGTTGTACGATCGTCGCCCTGCCATGATTGAAGAACTGCAACGCCTTTATCTGCAAGCTCAGTTCAAGCAACAGGCAGAAGCAAAGCTGGGTAAGGGACAGATGCCAGAGCCGCAATCTCCAGAACCCGTGGCCACTTACCCCTGTGGTACACCGATTAAAGGACGGAAGTAATTAGCGGTCGAACGAGATTGGGCTAGGGAACGGAGGAGATCAACCCACCGGGTCAACCTTCTCCCTCCCCCTGCCGCTTCTCCTCTTTCTGCAATAGATAATCCAGCACCCGGGCCTGCTGCTCTTGTCCGGCACGGAGTTCGAGAATGTTTCGCTCCAGGCGATCGACCACGGCGGTACTCGCATTGATGTATCGTTCAGTCAGGTTAGTGAGCCTGTCCAGTCCGACACTGAGTTCTGCTCTCTCCCGTGCAGCTTCCTCCTGAGCAGTGACCAATTGAGCAACATCACGAGAGACCGCCTGAACATTGTGCCCCAGTTCAACTATCATCTGCCAGCTCTGAGCAGTATCTCTGGTTAATTCAGCGATCGCCTGGCTATTCTGGGCAGTGAAAGCGGTCAGTTCAGCGATCACCTGCCGACTCTGAGTACCCTGTTGCTGGATTTGACGATTAAATTCCAGTTGGGCTACAAAAGCAGCTTGAATTTCCTCTGGTGTCATGCAGATTCCTTTTACCGATCAAGGGATGAGCGTTAAACATCTACTCCAAAGCTAACTTCAAGTAGTTTTGCTTTCCTCAGTATGTAATCGGAAGCTGTCCCAACTTGTCCTTTTGGCAACAATCAGGGTTAGAGCAATAAAGCCTGGGGATTGGTGGCCACCAGCTTAGCCAGATCCTGGAGGAAGGCGGCGGCATCTGCACCATAGATCACCCGATGATCACAGGTGATGTTCACTTTCATCTGCCGTTTGATCCCGAACAGGCCGTCTTCTGTAGCCACAACCTGGGGAAGGGCAGCGCCGATCGCCATAATCGCACCCTGGCCGGGGGTGAGAATAGCATCAAAACTATCGACCCCGTACATACCCAGATTAGACAGGCTGAAGGTCCCGGTGGTGTATTCGTCCGGCTGGAGTTGCTTGGCTCGGGCCCGCTCCACCAGGTCTTTCCAGGTACGGGACAGGCTATAAATATCCTGTTGGTCAGCATTTTTTAGCACTGGGGTAATTAAACCCCCACCGGGCATGGCAACGGCAATGGCAATGTTAATGTTGGCGCGATACTGAATGCCCCCGTCACTATAATAGGCATTGAGAATTGGATGCTTTTGCAGCGTCAGGGCAACGGCCTTAGCCAGTAACGCTGTCATTGTCACGCCTTTCGACTTAATCTGCTTGTACAGCTGATCAAGGGCATCAGTGGTGAGGGTGTAGGCAACGTGGAAGTCCGGGATCTCCAGACTGGCCAGCATATTGCGCACCACAGCCTGCTGCAAAGTGCTGAGGGGAACCGTTTCGCCGGGCATCACCGCTGGAGCCACCGTTGGAGCTGTAACCGCTGGGGTGGGGGTACGGTGGCCATTGGGTTGGGGAGCCGGAGCCGTGGGTAGAGCGATCGCCGGGGCTGCTTTGACCAATCCCGCTGCAGCTTCCACATCTTCCGCCACAATTCGACCGTGGGGGCCACTTCCCCGCAACGTACTCAGATCAATGTTGAGATCTTTAGCCAGCTTGCGGGCCCGGGGAGAAGCCACGGTGCGTCCTGAAGGAATGGCCAGGGCAGGCTCAGCTTTAGTCTCAACCGGGCTGGCAACCGGACTGGTGGCAACCGGACTGGCAACCGTCTCAGCGGGGGGGGCTGACGCAGAAGAAGCTGGTTGAGCAACTTTAGCCTGAGCTTCAGCAATTTCTGCCTCTGTTTCCGCCACTAGACCGATCATGGCTCCGACGGGGGCAACACTACCAGCAGGGGTGGCGATCGCAGCCAGATAACCCTCATAGAAGGACTCCACATCCATGTCAGCCTTGTCTGACTCCACGATCACCACCGTTTCCCCTTTGGCAATTTTATCTCCAGGGGATTTCGTCCAGGAGACAATCTTACCTTCCGTCATGGTGGAGCTAAGGGCGGGCATGAAAACTTCATGGATCATGGAGCAGGGTTCCGAATCAAAGGACTAGTTTTTATCTTAAAGGACTAGAGGGTCCCGCGAATCTGCTCGATCACCCCATCCCGGATCAGAAGTTCGACCTGCATTTTCTGGATCAGGTTGTCACCCTCTTTAATGAAAAAGAAATTATCGATCTGGCCTTGATCGACCTCCTGTTCCAGTTGGAGCAGTTGCACCTGGTTTAGTTGCTGCAGAATCTGATTTTTCTGCTCTAGGATTTCACTCTTGCGGGCATTCACCTGCATCTGCAGTTCCTGAATTTGAGTTTGAACGTTATCGGTGGGTTGTAAGCCTTCTGCCCCAACAATCTGAATCCCCTGTTTGCGAATTTCCGTAATCATCTGCTGAGCCTGCAGTTCCAGTTGTTGCAGTTGCATATCCAGTTGATTTAACTGAGCTTGCAGGGTTTGCTGGGCTTCTTCTTTCCAGCGGGGGGTGACTACGGCTTTGACGTTGATTTGTCGTCGCAGCAGGAGTTGATCGGTAGGAATGTCCATAAAGGTCTAATGGCGTTGTATTTTCAGTCAAACATGCCGTTGATCATACCCTGGTAACGATCCATCACAACATTGCGGCGGATTTTTAGCGTTTGGGTCATCAGCCCATTTTCAATTGAGAAGGGTTCCAGAATGAACTTGAATGGACCAATTCGATCGTCAATTCGGAAACCAGGACGGTTTTTGACTTCCCGATTCAGTTCCTGGCGGTAGAGATCCTGTACGGGTTTGCTGTCCAGACTGATCCTCTCACCCTTGCTCTGGGGTTCACGATCGGGCAGGTTGAGGACATAGTTCTGGCTAGCAGCCCACTGTTCCAGCGCCTCCAGGTTGGGGACAATTAAAGCACCCAGCACCCGCTGATCCTGCCCCACCAGCATGATCTGGTCAATGTAGGCACTGCGGAGACAGGCATCTTCGATCGGCTGGGGTTCAATATTTTCGCCATTGGTAAGGACGATCGTATCCTTCTGGCGGCCGGTTAACACTAAGTCCTGCCGATCGGTGAGCCAGCCCAAATCTCCGGTATCAAACCAGCCTTCACTGTCCAGCACCTTGGCTGTGGCCTCCGGTTTGCCGTAATAGCCCTGCATGATCTGTGGTCCCCGGGCCATCACCAGTCCTTTCTCTCCCAGGGATAAGGTGGCGCGGCTTTCTGGATCAACAATTTTGATTTCAGTATAGGGAACGGGCTTACCAGCAGAACCGCGTAAATTTTCCCAGGGACGGCGGGCGGTAAGGACGGGGGAAGTTTCGGTTAAGCCATACCCGACCAGAATTTCCACCCCAATCATTTCATAGAACACTTCCAGGTGTCGGGCCAGAGATCCCCCCCCGCTGATCACCTGTTTCAGGCATCCCCCGGTGGCTTCCCGCACTTTCTCGTAAACCATCTTTTCCCCCAGTTGGTGGAGGGGACGCAGCAAAAGCACCTGAATTTGAGCCAGTAATTTTTGGCTACCAGAGGGACGGAGATTATCCAGATCCAGACCGGCTCTTAAACGGCTGGCTTTGATATAGCGCTGGCTGATCCCCAGGAAAAAGTTAATCAACTTTTGTTTGCTGGCCGGTTGTTCGCGAAATTGGCGCTGTACGCCCTCATAAATTGATTCCCATAGCCGGGGTACCGCCACCATGTATTGGGGTTTGACTCGCTTAATATCCTGCTTGATGTGGCGCAAATTTGTATAAATCTGGGTGCAACCCAGGGAAAACAGAAAATATTCGCAGGCCCGTTCGTAGGAATGCCAGGTGGGAAGAATGCTGAGTACCCGATCGCCCGCCTGCGGTTGAATCACCGTACCCAGACTGGTGACCTGGTGAAGCAAATTACTGTGGCTGAGCATCACCCCCTTCGGTTTGCCCGTCGTCCCAGAGGTGTAAATCAGCGTGGCCAGATCAGTTTTTTGCAAGCGGACGGACCGAACCGTACCATAGGCCCCTTCCTGAAACACCTGGGGGAAATTCACCATTTTGATCCCCAGTCCGGGATCGGGGTCCTCGTCGGAGAGCAGCACAATTATCCGCAGGGGCAGATCCAGTAAGGTGGGAGTGAGTTTTTTCAGGGTGGCCCGATCCTCAACGATCAGGGTGGTGGAGCCACTATCTTGCAGAATGTAGATTAATTCCTGGGCCTCGGACTGGGAACTTCTGACCACATTCACAGCTGCAGCCATCATGCTGCCCTGGTCAGCGATTAACCAGCGAGGGCTGTTGTCAGCGTAGAGAGCGACCCGATCGCCCGCCTGCACCCCCATGGCCTGTAGTCCGGCTGCAAACCGTTGAATTTGATAATAGAGTTCCTTGTAGGTGAGATTTACCTCTGGGCTTTCGTGGGGAGCTTTCAGGGCAATGATCTCTCCGTATTTGCGGGCAATAATCGGCCAGATTTCCGGTAAAGACTGAATTGAGTCGTACTCGTGACTGAACCGGGCATCGCGATCGAGGCCGTTGGCAGGGGTGCTGACATAGCTGAGGGGAGTCATGATCTGAGCAGCCTATAGGAACCGATAGCTTGATTTTGCCGCAAATGCGATCGCTTGCATCCATTTGTTAAACTCAATTGGTCAATTAGCCATCAGGATTGAGTGCTGATGACGGGTGTAATCCAGGGGCCGGTCTTTACCCTGCAGGAGTTTCTTCAGCTTCCAGAGACCAAACCTGCCAGTGAGTTTATGGATGGGCGAGTGGAGCAGAAACCCATGCCGCAGGGTAAGCATTCCCGTTTGCAACTCAAACTTTGTGATGCCATCAATGCGGTTGCTGAACCGGCGCAAATTGCCCTGGCTTTTCCTGAGCTGCGTTGTACCTTTGGTGACCGCTCCCTTGTCCCGGACGTTAGTGTTTTTGCCTGGGCACGAATTCCATTTGCGGCTGATGGTGAAGTCGAGAATAGTTTTACCATGCCTCCTGACTGGACAGTAGAAATTCTTTCCCCTGATCAGAAAGCCACAAAAGTGATCCGTAATATCCTCTATTGCCTCGATTATGGTTGCCGACTGGGCTGGTTAATTGACCCGGAAGAACGGGTAATTCTGGCCTTTAGAACGGATACATCGCTGGCAGAATTTACAGGAGACCATCTGCTGCCCGTATTACCTGAACTGAATCTAACCCTGACCGTTGAGCAGGTGTTTAGCTGGTTAAAGCCCGTGGCCAATCCCCCAACCTAAGCGAACCAACCGTACTCCAAGTCCTCGCTAACTCACCCTCAACCCGGCCAGTAGCCCCTGCCCTGAAGCAACCAGCTTATATAAAAATTAATAATAGTTAATATAAAAAATTCAATAAACCAGTTACGAGGATAAAAGATTGTAAACTTTCCTACCCTTGTTTTTTGCAAATTGTGACGGGATCACGGATTCCAGCCCACGGAGACCTCATTCTCTGGTAGAAAACATAGAAGGCATCGCATTTTGCGGCCCGTAATATTTCTTTACTTTTGACATTGCCCGTTACAAAAGGAGCCAGAACGCATGTTCACCCACGTCAAGTCCACGATCAGACACGTCGCTCCGGCTGATCTGCAAGGGCGATCGCTGATGCGTGTGGTCTATGTCGTGTTAGAAGCCCAGTACCAGAGCGCCTTGACCGCAGCGGTACGCTCCATCAATCAACACAATCCCAACCTGGCGATCGAAATCAGCGGTTATTTAATCGAGGAATTGCGCGATCCCGATAACTACGCTGCCTTTCAGCAGGATGTCGCCCAGGCCGATGTGTTTATCGCTTCCCTGATTTTCCTGGAGGATCTGGCGGATAAGGTGGTCGAAGCTGTGGCTCCCCACCGCGATCGATTGGATGTAGCTGTGGTGTTCCCCTCCATGCCCCAGGTGATGCGCCTGAACAAGATGGGTAGCTTCTCAATGGCGAATTTAGGGCAGTCCAAGAGTGTGATCGCCCAGTTCATGAAGAAGCGGAAGGAAAAATCTGGAGCTGGTTTCCAGGATGCCATGCTGAAGTTGCTGCGGACGTTGCCCCAGGTGTTGAAATACCTGCCGATGGACAAAGCCCAGGATGCTCGTAACTTTATGCTCAGCTTCCAGTACTGGCTAGGGGGTTCGCCGGAAAATCTGGAAAACTTTCTGCTAATGCTAGCGGACAAGTATGTTTTTAAGGGAGAAAAGGGACAGGCGGCGCTGACCAACTATCGCGACCCCGTGGCTTACCCGGACATGGGCATCTGGCATCCCCTGGCCCCAGAAATGTTTGAAGATGTGCGGGAATACCTCAACTGGTTTAATTCACGCCGGGATATTTCTGCTGACCTCAAAGATCCGCTAGCTCCTACCGTTGGACTGGTGTTACAGCGCACCCACCTGGTCACCGGGGATGATGCTCATTACGTGGCCCTGGTACAGGAATTAGAGTCCGAGGGCGCACGGGTAATTCCGGTGTTTGCTGGTGGCTTAGACTTTTCCAAACCCGTCGAAGCCTATTTCTACGATCCAGCGGCAATTAAAGAGTCCACTGCCCTGGTGGATGTGGTGGTGTCCCTGACCGGCTTTGCCCTCGTAGGTGGCCCGGCCAAACAGGATCATCCCAAGGCGATCGCGGCCCTGAAAAAACTGAACCGGCCCTACATGGTGGCCCTACCCCTGGTGTTCCAGACCACAGAGGAATGGGAAGACAGTGATCTGGGCTTACACCCGATTCAGGTGGCCCTCCAAATTGCCCTGCCGGAACTGGATGGCGCGATCGAACCGATTATTCTGTCTGGCCGCGATGGCACCACTGGCAAAGCGATCGCCCTGCAGGATCGGGTGGAAACGATCGCCCAGCGGGCCATGAAATGGGCATCCCTACGCCGCAAACCGAAAATGACCAAGAAAGTGGCGATCACGGTGTTCAGCTTCCCGCCGGATAAGGGCAATGTCGGAACCGCTGCCTACCTGGATGTGTTCGGCTCGATCTATAAAGTGATGGAAGCCTTAAAGCGCAACGGCTATGACATTGAACATCTGCCAGAGAGCGCCGAGGCCTTGATGCAGGAAGTAATTCACGATGCCCAGGCCCAGTACAGCAGCCCGGAACTGAACATTGCCTACAAAATGCCGGTGCCGGAGTACGAGACCCTGACCCCCTACTCCCGCAAACTGGAAGAATCCTGGGGCAAACCACCGGGCCATCTGAATAGTGATGGGCAACATCTGCTCATTTACGGGAAGCACTACGGCAATCTGTTCATTGGGGTGCAACCCACCTTTGGCTACGAAGGTGATCCGATGCGGTTGTTGTTCTCCCGTTCCGCCAGTCCCCACCACGGCTTTGCCGCCTACTACACCTACCTGAACAAAATCTGGAAAGCCGATGCCGTCCTGCACTTTGGCACCCATGGTTCCCTGGAATTTATGCCCGGTAAGCAGATTGGTATGTCCGGGGATTGCTATCCCGATAGCCTGATTGGCACCATTCCCAACCTCTACTACTACGCGGCTAATAACCCCTCGGAAGCAACGATCGCTAAACGGCGCAGCTATGCCAATACGATCAGCTACCTTACCCCGCCAGCCGAAAATGCCGGTCTCTATAAGGGGTTGAAAGAACTGAGCGAGTTGATAGCCTCTTACCAGACCCTGAAAGATAGTGGACGGGGTGTGCCGATCGTCAACACGATCATGGACAAGTGCCGCCTGGTCAATCTGGATAAAGATATTAACCTGCCCGAAATCGATGCCGCCGAAATGGAAGCCGCCGATCGGGATGCCATTGTGGGTCAGGTCTACATCAAACTGATGGAGATTGAATCCCGCCTGCTGCCCTGTGGCCTGCACGTAATTGGCAAACCCCCCAGTGCCGCCGAGGCGATCGCCACCCTGGTCAATATTGCCAGCCTCGATCGGGAGGAAGAAGGGATCAAAGGTTTACCTCGCTTGCTGGCGGAAAGTCTGGGTCGCGATCTGGAGGAAATCTATCAGAACAGCGATCGGGGCATTTTGGCAGATGTGGAACGGTTACAGTCGATCAATCAGGCTACTCGGGCCGCCGTCACCGCTTTAGTTGAAACCCAGGCCGATGCGGATGGGCGGATCTCGCGGGTCTCTAAACTGAACTTCTTCAACATGGGGCGGAAAGAACCCTGGGTGGAAGCTCTGCAACAGGCCGGTTACCCGAAAGTAGACAGTGAGCAACTCAAACCCCTGATCGAATATCTGGAATTCTGCCTCAAGCAGATTGTGGCTGATAACGAACTGGGTGCTTTACTGCAAGCCCTGGAAGGGGAATACATTCTGCCCGGCCCCGGTGGAGATCCAATCCGTAACCCGGATGTGCTGCCCACGGGTAAGAATATCCATGCCCTTGACCCCCAGTCTATTCCCACCGCCGCTGCGGTTAAGTCTGCCAAAGTGGTGGTCGATCGATTGATTGCCCGGCAGAAAATTGAAAATAACGGAGCCTGGCCGGAAACGATCGCCCTTGTGCTCTGGGGAACCGATAACATCAAAACCTATGGCGAATCCCTGGCCCAGGTGATGTGGATGGTCGGTGTACGTCCCCTGCCGGATTCCTTAGGCCGGGTGAACAAGCTGGAATTGATCCCGCTGGAAGAACTGGGCCGTCCCCGTGTGGATGTGGTGGTGAACTGCTCTGGGGTGTTCCGCGATCTGTTTGTCAACCAGATGGAACTGCTGGATAAGGCGATCAAAATGGCCGCCGAAGCCGATGAACCGCTGGAGATGAACTTTGTCCGCAAACACGCCCTCAAGCAAGCGGAAGACATGGGGATTAACCTGCGTCAGGCCGCCACACGGGTGTTTACCAATGCCTCCGGTTCCTATGCCTCGAACGTTAACCTGGCTGTGGAAAATAGCACCTGGGAGCAGGAAAGCGAATTGCAGGACATGTACCTGAATCGTAAATCCTTTGCCTTCTCCGCCGATTCCCCCGGCACCATGGAGCAGTCCCGCCAGATTTTTGAAACCACCCTCAAAACTGTGGATGTGACCTTCCAGAACCTGGATTCGTCCGAAATCAGCCTCACGGATGTCAGCCACTATTTTGACTCTGACCCAACCAAAGTGGTAGCCAGCTTACGGGGGGATGGCAAGAAACCCAATGCCTACATTGCTGATACCACCACCGCCAATGCTCAGGTTCGCACCCTGTCGGAAACCGTTCGTCTGGACAGCCGCACCAAACTGCTGAACCCGAAATGGTACGAGGGGATGCTCAGCCACGGCTATGAAGGTGTCCGCGAAATTTCCAAGCGATTGGTCAACACCATGGGCTGGTCAGCCACCGCCGGAGCCGTTGATAACTGGGTTTACGAGGATACGAATGCCACGTTTATTCAGGATGAGCAAATGCGGCAACGGCTGATGAACCTGAACCCCCACTCCTTCCGTAAGGTGGTTAGCACCCTGCTGGAAGTGAATGGCCGCGGTTACTGGCAAACCAGTGAGTCTAACCTGCAACTGCTGCGGGAACTCTACCAGGAAGTTGAAGACCGGATTGAAGGCATCGAATAGCCTTTCAGCAAATATCTAACTCAGGGGTGGGCCATCGCTTGCCCCTTTTTTGTTTTTTATCAAAAATATTCACACTTTGAGCAAAAAGCCTGGAAAGCCGACTTCTGATCTCGAACAGCCGAGCAACAAGGCTCAAATCTTTCCTCTGGTAGAAAGTGTTAGCGGAAGCTTAACGGTACATCGCTTAATTCTTCTGTGAAGCTGACATGGTTGAATCCGTAAGTATCACATCCATATACTGCCCTCCAAGCTAATTGTCAGGTATAAACCATACAAGTAAGATAGGCGCATAGGTTTACCATCTCAGCCATGACGGAACCACCAAAGAAAGCTAAAAGTAAACGTCAAGCCGAAAGCCCATCAGATAAACCTCCTGCCGCCTACTTTTTGTCATTAGACGTAGAGAGAGTGCTTTGCTTTAAAGATAAACAAGTTCTTGATCTTTCAGATGGTAATGGAAACCCTGCTCAATGGACAGTAATTTTAGGAAATAATGGCGTTGGCAAAACAACTCTTTTACGTTGTCTTGCTGGAATGGAAGTGGTACACCTACCTGAATATGAAGACGCGTTACCCTTATTGTTTAGAATCAGTTCCTCAAAATACCTAAGAAACTGGAATGATTTAGAAACATTATTTTTGTCAGGAGCTAGATGTAGTGCTTCTTTTCTAAGTGGTATTAAACTTACTGAAATTAACGAAGATAGCACTTTATTCCCAAGAGGAGAAGCTCCAAAAGTATACTGTTCCATTGATATCGGGGTTTCAATCAGCAAATCTGATTGTTGGAAAAGCATTGAGAATTTGCAATGCTATGGCTATGGAGCAATTAGGAAACCAGGAAAAATTTCGCTAACTGATAGCTTCAATAGTGAGAACTCAGCCAGCTTATTTTTAGATGATTGTGAACTAATCAATGCGGAAGAATGGCTATTGCAAACTGATTATTCAATAAAAACTGCTTCAGGTCAAACTTATAACCGTCTTAAACAACAGTTCGATCAAATGACCGATGCATTAAAACGCATATTACCTGATGTCGAAGACATTCAGATTGCCCCCGCTGATGAAGAGAGATCCCGGCCAACCACAGAATTTCTTACTCCCTACGGTTGGGTGCAACTGTCTAGCTTAGGGTTAGGGTATCGCACAATGATCGCCTGGATGGTTGATCTCGCTGCTCGACTGTTTCAACGCTATCCTGATAGTCCCGATCCTTTAGCTGAACCCGCGATCGTTCTGGTGGACGAGATTGATTTACACCTGCATCCCAAATGGCAGCGCACAATCATGAGCTTTTTAACTGAACGGTTTCCCAATACTCAATTTATTGTGACGGCTCACAGTCCTCTGGTTGTGCAGGCAGCAAAGAATGCCAATATTGTGTTATTGCGGCGAGAGGGCGATCGAGTTGTGATTGATAATAATCCAGAAATTGTGGATAACTGGCGAGTTGATCAAGTGCTGACAAGCGTGTTTGAGTTACCTACAGCTCGGCCTGCTGATGTTGAACCATTGCTGATTCGTAGGCAGGAATTGCTCTCTCAAGCCCACCTGTCAGAATCTGATGAAGCAGAACTGCGGGAACTGGAAGCCGGAATCGGTACTTTACCTACTGGAGAGAGCCTAGAAGACATCAAAGCAATGGACATTATCCGTCGTGCTGCTAAATTATTAGAGAACTCTTAATTGGAGAACTCTATTGATCCGCATTAATAAGCCAGCAAACCCACCGCAGAAGTTAGTAGTAGATGGGAAAAGAAAACGGCGATCGCACAGTCTTTCATACACTCGTGACTCAGCCTCCTACCAGGCAGGAACTCGAAAATTTCAATTTGATAGCAATATCTATGCTCATCCAACGGTTAAGCAGGCTTTGATTACAGCCCAGTATGGCAAATGCTGTTTTTGTGAGCGGCTGATTGGTACAGATGGAGATGTGGAACACTTTCGTCCCAAGCAGGCATATAAACAGGGAGCAGGTGAACCTTTACAACGACCTGGTTATTACTGGTTAGCTTACGAATGGGATAACCTTTATCTTTCCTGTCCTTCCTGCAACCAGCGACATAAACAGAACTTGTTTCCACTTAAAGATTTAGCATTGCGAGCAACTGATCATACTCAAAATCTTTCCCAGGAAGAACCTCTATTTGTTGATCCAGGGAAGGAGAATCCTGAAGATTATATTGGCTTTCGAGGAGAGTTTGCGTTTGCCATTAATGGTAGTTCTAAAGGGGAAGCAACTTGGCGTGCCTTGGAATTAAACGATGGCGGACGAAAATTGCCCGAAGCTAGGCTCCAAAGATTACAATTACTAAAGCAGCTACAGCAGATTATTAATGTTGCCAATCAACAGCCGATGAATTCTGATCTTCAGAATCAAGCTAGAGAAGCTCAAGCTTTGCTGAACAAGTCTGTATTTGCTCAATCAGAGTTTTCTGCTGCTGCTCGTTGGGCAATAAGTAGTAATTTTCAGTTTGTTATATGAATCTATCTTGCACAGTCCAGAAAAAAACAATTCATCCATGAAACTGCGCTAACGTACAGCGAGCCTGATTAGGAAAGAAAATTATATGGGATGACGGAGTTACTTGAGTGTACGATCGCCCGGTTACAAGTCTTACCTGAAAGTGAGTAGAATGCGATCGCCATGTAGCTATAAAGCCTGACAAATCAAGAACATAAGCTTCATAGTTACCTTCAGCTTTTTCGATCGCAACTGCATATCTCATTCGATTTATTCTCTCCAATCTGCTTAAGAAAGTGGCTTTCCCCTGGACTAAAATATTATCTGCACTACCATCACTCTATAAGCAGTGTTTGACGATGTCCTGGAACGTATTCGCCAGAATTTTCGTGATCAGCAGTATATTGTTACTCTCCATGCAGATGAGGAAATGGATGACGATAACTTATGTCTTAATGATCTGGAGCGGGCTATTAATACTGGTCAGATTTTAGAACGACAGAGAGATAAGAATACAGGTGAGTGGAAATATCGCATTTGTGGCTTGTCAATAGAAGGTGACTCGATCGAGATTATTGCTAAGCTGGGTGTAACTGGGAAAGTTGTGATTATTACTGTTTATGCTTGTTGATCAATTAGATGAAATAGTTTGCGATGCCTGTTCTTATCCCCAGGCTCGGATCAGATTGATGACCAGGACCTATGGCAGAGGAGAGGATTTACTGGTTGTTGAAAATGTGCCAGTCATTAGCTGCCCTCACTGCGGTACGAGTTACCTTACGGCGGAGACGATGAGGAAGTTAGACTACATAAAGCAGGAACGTAAAGCCTTAACTGTTACTCGTCCAGTTAAAGTGGCGGCCTTCAGTTAAAACTCCCACTGCCTCTAGAGCACTCCTGGCAGAAAAACTCGTCGAAAGCCTGGAGTTCGATATTGATCCAGGAATCCAAGCCACTTGGACTGCTGTAGCTAAGAGACGACGAGATCAAGTTCGAGAAGGTGTTGTGCAGCCAATTCCAGGAGAAGCAGCTCTGGCTCAAGTAAGACGGCTCCTTAAACAATGAGGTATATCTTCCGCGTTGGCTTTGGATTGTTTATTTGAGGGAGGCGATCGTCAGCCGATTAATCTACTGTCTTTGCAAACGTTCTCGTTTTTGCTGGCGTAAATCAGCTTCAACTGTTGCAAGTAATTCATCTAAAGCCAGAGTAAACAGATCGAGTTGTTTACCACATTCGCGTAGTTGCTCAATTTCCCGCTTCCGGGTTTCAGCATCGGGAATCCTTGGTTGCTTAGTCATAGTAGATTCCAGTTCCGTTTAATCTCAAGAATACTGGCTTTGCACACAATCAAGGTTAATTCACCCTGTTCGATCGTTTGGTTCAGCATCTCTAACATAGCAGAGGCAGCAGTGGGCTGGGCTTCAGTGATCCTGGGTGAAACCTTCCCAATTGTAGGATTTCATTCGGGAATATTTCTCAGAAGATTGCTCTCTGAACCCAGAAGACCGAGCAAAAGGCTCAGAAATGTCCTCTAGAAGAAGGTGTTAGCGGAAGATGAGAGGCGATCGCCCGGTTACAAGTCTTGCCTGAAAGTGAGTAGAATGCGATCGCTGCAATAATGGTGGTAGAAATTGGAGGCGATCGTTGCTAATCAATCTATAGGGGATTTCATCTGAGGAGTTTGTTCTCCAGGCGATTAAGGGAAATGAAATGGTTGCTAAAATGTGGGCAGGTTCTTGAATAGTTTGAGGGACTAATAGGTGGTTTTATTGGGGGAGCAGCTTGAGTTTGGTTCTACAATAGTTTTGCAGCGTGTCGTCTAGGATAGTACATATCCCTTGAAAAGGCTTTTTATCGTTTCCAAGTAAATCTAATTACAACGAAGCTATGAGCGAAATTACGATCGAGGTTAGCCAAGAGGTTGCAGCAGCTTATCAATCGGCATCTTTGCAAGAGCGTAAAAAAATTCAATCCATAGTTACTATCTTGCTTCAAAACCCAGTAGATAGAGACCTTGCTTTACTTCGAGAGTTAATGGATGAGATCAGTGATAGGGCGAAGTCTAGAGGACTAACTCCAGAAATTTTAGAGTCTATTCTCAATAAGTCTTGAACGTTCGTTTGTACTCGATACTAATATTATCGTTAATGCATCTCTAATTAAAGAGGGAAAAGCCCGCAAAGCCTTGGATAAAGCTCAGGCATCTGGTTTAGTACTAATGTCGGAAGCAGTTTTGGCAGAACTGGAGGAAGTTTTAAATAGACCCAAATTTGACAAATATTTAACTGCAACAGAGCGAAAATTATTCTTAGCAGGATTCGTCAAGACGGTACAGTTTGTAGGAATAGAGGAAACGATCAAAATTTGTAGAGATCCTAAGGATGACAAGTACTTAGAATTAGCTGTTGGTGGCAAAGCAACCTGTATCGTTAGTGGAGATGCTGATTTATTAGTCTTGAATCCCTTCAGGGACATTGCAATCTTAACAATCCAAAATTTTTTGGAATTAGACTTGTCTTGACAGTTAGTAAGAAGATGCCTAACAACTCCAATGTACTCGATCGTCTTAATAATGTTGGTAGAAATAGAGGACGATCGGCAGTGGAATCAATCATTTTCCTAGTCATCAAATAATTTTCCTGGCATAAATCTACTTCAACTCTTACGATCGATTCACCCAAAGCCAGGTAAGTCTAGCTGTCTATCGTAATGATTCAAACTCGATAGCCTTAGATAGTCGATCGACTAATTCAGCTTTACTCATTTCTCCTTGTGTAATAGCCATAACCAACTCATAAGCCTGAGCATCGGTTAATTTAAGAGAATAGCAATTCAAGCGGAGAAAGGTATCCATAACGGCAAAGGCAGTGCGCTTGTTTCCGTCAACGAATGGATGGTTCATTGCCAGATGATAGAGATAGGCAGCAGCTTGCTCATGAATTTCAGGATGCAGAAGTTGACCTGCAAAGGTTGCTTCAGGTTGGGCGAGCGCGGATTCAAGTAATCCCATATCTCTGGTGCCGGAACTTCCACCGAAACTATCAATTAGCTCCTGGTGAAGAGCGAGTACCTCTTGCAGGGTTAAGAATTCAGGAGTTGGCAAGGCGACGATAAACCTCCGCACGCTCCTGTTTTGATGATAAAAATGCTTTCCAGGCAGGTCTCTGCTCTAACTGAGATTGCTCCCTGCCTTTAAGGTAAAGTAATAACTCAAGTACTTCTTCCAGAGTAGAATCAGGAGCCTGCTCAAGCTCTTGCATCACTTGTTCTTTAAGTGTCATTGTGGTTTTTCATAATTCAGTTCATTCCATCTATTATTACTTATACACAAAGCAGACATAATACTACTGCTCCAGCTACTTTATTCCTATGAGTCTTCTCCGACAAATCCAGCATGGTATTGAAAAGTGGGCAAAACGTCGGGGGATTTCATCCTGGACAATTGAAGCTAAGAGACGACGAGATCAGGTTCGAGACGCTGTTGTGCAGCCAATTCCCGGAGAAGAAGCTTTGGCTCAAGTAAGACGGTTCCTTGAACAATGAGGTATGTCTTCTACCCCGAAGCTCTGACAGAATATGCTGAGGCAGTTCAATACTACACCCAACAACGGGTTGAGGTGGCACGATCGCGCGGTTACAAGCCTTGCCTGAAAGTGAGGAGGATGCGATCGTCAGCCGATCAATATACTGTCTTTGCAAACGTTCTCGTTTTTGCTGGCGTAAATCGGCTTCAACTGTTGCAAGTAATTCATCTAAAGCCAGAGTAAACCGATCGAGTTGTTTACCATATTCGTGTAGTTGCTCAATTTCCCACTTCCGGGTTTCAGTATCGGGAATCCTTGGTTGAATGGTCATATAGAATAAGGGTGTAAATTACTCCTCGTCACAGCTAGAGGAGGAGGATATTCGTCAGGCTCTTAATTGTGCAGCTTGGGCTGGTTGATTGAAAACGTTTAAACCTGCTGAAACCAGCAAAAAAGCAATGCCAATGGAGGAGGATTAAAGGTTTCATAGAACAAATGGAAGCTTATTTAGAAGCAAGTGATGTGATTGACTGGCACCATTCCACCATTCTGCAACTGGCCAGTCAACTCGCTGCCCCCCATACCACCCCAAGAGCGATCGCCAGAGCTTGTTTTGAGTGGGTGAGAGATAACATTAACCACAGTGTTGACCATCAGAGCAATCCCGTTACCTGGCGAGCTTCGGATGTACTCCAACATCGAACGGGCTACTGCTATGCCAAAAGCCATTTGCTGGCAGCTCTATTGCGGGCCAATCAAATTCCGGTTGGGTTTTGCTATCAACGCCTGAGTATGGATGATCAGGGCGCGCCCTATGCCCTGCATGGCTTTAATAGCATTTACCTGGCTGAAGAGGGTTGGTATAGGGTTGATCCGAGGGGAAACCGTCCCGGCATTAATGCCCAATTCAACCCGCCGATCGAACAATTAGCCTACAGCCTGCGTTTATCGGGAGAGGTGGATTTCCAGACCATTTTGCCCCAACCCTTGCCGATCGTCGTCAGCACCCTGCAAACCTACAGCACCTGGGAAGCAGTCCTGCAGGATCTCCCGGAGGTCTCGATCGACCTGTGGCAACAACATGGGTTGATTGGTCAAACCATAGCGGGTCCAATGCGGGCTTTGTTACCGGATGACGAAGCAGTGGTGTGGGAAATGCTCAGGTATGCCGCCCATGAATCCTCCCTACAGACGGTGCAAGACCAACCTGCTCTGGCTCGGTATGCAAAAGATTGGGGCCGCACTGGGGATCTAGGCTTTGTGGCGTTGTGCAATCAACAACCGATCGGAGCGGCCTGGCTGCGGCTCTGGAGCAAGGGGGAGCGAGGCTTTGGCTGGCTGGCAGATTCGATCCCAGAACTGGCCATGGCCGTCTTGCCGGAATACCGGGGTAAAGCGATTGGCACAGAACTGTTAGTGCAGGTTTTAGCAGCAGCCAAACAGGTTTACCCTGCTGTCTCCCTCAGCGTGCGTGAAGATAATCCAGCAGTGAATCTATATCAACGAGCAGGTTTTGTGAAAGTTGCAGGCAGCGAAGTGCTTAATCGAACCGGCGGGATTTCTTTTAAGATGCTTTGCCGCTTCGGTGATTCTATTTCATGTTGATGGTTGCACTGATGGTTGCACTGATGGTTGAACTTTAAGACTCAGATTAATTGACGTATAGACCCTTTGGTCACTGATCAAGGTAGCCTGTACCACGACTAATTTTAATTTCTCGGGATCTCCAGTAGGAGGAGAGGTATATGTTGCTTCACCTAGATTTCCTGTAGACCGTATTTGACCTGAATCTTGAGTGACAACAGCCCAATCAACATCGCATTTCGGCTCAACACTTAGGGTAACTTCTTTGCCATAGAAAACAATATTTCCGTGGGTTCCTCCAGAATGACTTACACTAATTTTAGGAGCCAGTAAAATCTGGTTAAAGCAATGGAATTGATAATCAGGAGAACTTGCCGAGACTAGAAAACTACTCCCCGGCTTAATTGCAGTAGCAGTATCAGTAGCCTTGGGCCAAATTATTTTCCCGTTAGGCTCGATATCAAGACCTTGGAGATCTCCTGAAGGATAAAGTTTCCAGGTAATGGGTGGAGTCGTGTTCTGATTCGTTAAAACTCTGACTGTAAAGATAGTGGATTCGCCGATTGTAATCAACCATATACCTGCTTCTTGGATGAGTGATGCTGAACTGGATAGGGCAAAGATTGTGACCAGATGAATGTTAGCAAGAGCAGATATTTGGTCGCTATCAGCTTGATTAGCCTCACCTGAATTCAGACGAGTTGCCTTAATGATAACCTGATTGTTAAAAACAGGGCTGATAGGCAGGTTCCCATTTGAACCATTGTTGTTGCCGCTAATAGGCTGAAGTTCGCCCTTATCATTCCAGGTGAAGCTTAAATTAGTTGGAGCAATATACATTCCTGAGCAAGTATCAATGATACCTAAGGCCGGCTTAGACCATATTTCCCATTTAACTTTCACATCAGGAAGCACATAAAAATGGTATTTGCATCCAAGGGGAACATAGATTTCTGAGGGATAGATTGAAATTCTGCGCCTGACTCTTTTAGAGGCATCCTTGAAAAAGGTTTCAACGATGATATTAAGCTGTTCGATCGCGACAGGATTATAGTAACCCAAAATAAAAGCTAGGGCGCAAATCAGGATGGTTGGAGCAGCGCTTAAAGCCACTGTAACACCTAGGGCCGAAACTTCAGCAGTTGCAACAACGAATAAGATAACTAAGGTGATAAAGGGACCAGAACAAGCAATTAAGTAATAGTCAGAAGCTTTGCGTTGAAAGAATCGTTCCTGACGTTCTAAATCTTCAGGATAAATCTGATTAGATTCATTACCCTGCGTATAATACTCTGTCACCTGTCGTCTTACATACAATAAAGTTCCCAGGGCACTCCAGAAAATTACCTCTAACCACACAAGATTACCAGTCCAGAAAAAGGACCATCCACTGAGCAACTCTAAAAGGCTTGAAAATTGTCTGACTAATACATCTCGTTTAGGTTGACTGCTATTGAGTTCCAAACTGATACTTTGCAAGACTTGATTGGCTTTAAGCAGTTTATCCGGTTGTTGAGCAAGGGCTTGCACCAGACTGGGCTGTAATTCACTAGTTTTACTCCTGATATCGTTAAGAGTTTCCTGAGATAGTGCGGGACTAGGTTGCGTTTGCTGAGGTGTTGCAGTAGTAGGGGGTAGAGTAGGAGATGGACTGAGGGTTGGAGTAGGAGATGGACTGAGGGTTGGAGTAGGAGATGGACTGAGGGTTGGAGTAGG
>ERZ1066117.222-NODE-222-length-56426-cov-16.359706_pt1 | contig 56426 bp, 46 predicted proteins | sample MGYA00382764_ERZ1066117 | MGnify/ENA primary metagenome ERZ1066117 (study PRJEB33369, sample SAMEA5778347) | biofilm metagenome | biome: Industrial cooling water; feature: Water cooling tower basin; material: Biofilm | place: United Arab Emirates | collected...
CTTTGCTCTAACCTTTGCTCTATCTAGCTTTCAACCCGCTTGTCACCCCGTCAGCGATTCAGTACACGGTCAGGTATACAGAGTTGCTGGGTTGCAGGGTGTAGGGAAAGCTGCATTTTAGAGCAGCGGTTGCGATCGCTTACTTGATCAGGAGAGTCCCATCTGTGATTACTAACTCCAAAGATGGGTAGGCAATAACAATGTCATACCTGACCTGACCATGTGGTTGAGGAGCCGAGCCTGGTAGGAGAATCACAGTTAGCTTCCACCCGTTCTGAAATTTTTGGGGAACAGGCACTCCATAGCCATAAAAAATCTCGTCGAGTTCCGCATAGGTATAAGCTCTAGGACTGCTAATCTGTTGATTCATATGTTTACTTCAATTTTGGTGTATAGGGTGCTAAAGAGTGAAAGTTACAGCCATGAGCCAAAATAAAATTTTAGTGCCTTTGGAACATCAATATTCAAACAATTGCTCTTCATACTCAATGAATGATGGGTTTGCCAGGCTAATATCTCCCTCTGGATCTCTAGAACCTAATGGGATGGCCAGCGCCAGTTGTAGTGGTTCCAGTCATCCATGCCGTAGATGTCGTATTCCGAGCCATTTTCCAGCCGGACGGTGCAATTCAGGTAGGTGCGATCGCCATCGGAAGATTCAAACACACGAATCACGCGGCAGGCATACCATTCCCGTTCCTGGGCCTGAGGATCTGGAATCCACTCCCACAGGGTATTGGACACCTCCAGCCGATCCCCCACCTTAACTTTTATCCTGCCATCACTGTAGGCCGCTAGATGGAAAGGATGGACCTGTTCCAGCCAGGTGGGGCCGTAGCGATCACGGATAAACTGCACCATCCCGGAGGAGTTGCCCGCCAACCAGTCATTCAACAGACAAATTTTCCAATCCAGCCCCTCCCGCTCACAGTGATGGATATGCTCAAGTAACCGTTGCCGCTCTGCGGGGGTGAGGTCATCCAGGGGGTTCATGCCAGTATTGGCCAGGGGGGGAGTGGTCTGGAGTTGGGCTAGCTCAGAAATCTGGAGCAAAATTTGCTTTTGGATCTCCTCCAGTGGATAACCCGCCTGCTCACACTGGTTAAAAGCGTTTTCCAGAGCCTGTTTAATCTCCCCTTGGTCCATGGCTAGATTGCGAGTGCGTAAAAACTTAACCCACCAGATTAAACGAGAAAACCCCTGATCACCAGGGGCCAGAAAGAGAAACTCAGGGGTAATAGGCTCAGGAGGCTACCGCTGCCCGTGCTGCTGCTGCTTCATCAGGATGGATGCCTAAACGAGTCAGGTTGATCCGCCCCCGACCATCAATTTCTCGCACTTTCACAATTACCTCATCCCCCACAGAGACTTCATCTTCTACTTTGTTGACCCGATAATCTGCCAGTTGGGAGATGTGGATCATACCTTCCTTACCGGGTAGAAATTCTACAAAGGCCCCGATCGGAATAATGCGGGTTACTTTACCAACATAAACATCGCCGGCACTCAGTTTGCGGGTCATGCCCATGATGATGCTGCGGGCCCGTTTAGCTTTATCCTCATCGGAGGCGGAAATGGTGATCATACCGCTATCTTCAATATCGATTTTGGCTCCCGTTTCTTCCGTAATTCCTTTCACGGTTTTACCACCGGGGCCAATTACCAGACCAATCAGCTCTGGATCAATCTTGAGGTTAACCAGACGGGGGGCAAAGGGAGAGGTTTCCTGCCGGGGTTGGGAAAGGGTCTCCAGCATTTTTTCGAGAATATGCATCCGGGCAGGTTTGGCCTGTTGAATGGCCTCGGCGACCACCTGGAGGGACAATCCGGTAATTTTCATGTCCATTTGCAGGGCCGTAATGCCGCTATCCGTGCCCGCTACCTTAAAGTCCATATCTCCGAGAAAATCTTCGATCCCCTGAATATCGGTGAGAATGCGAACTTCATCCCCTTCTTTGATCAGACCCATCGCTGCCCCACTGACGGGTTTGGTAAGCGGCACGCCGGCATCCATGAGGGAGAGGGTGGACCCACATACCGAACCCATGGAGGTGGAACCATTGGAAGATAGCACTTCAGAAACGACCCGAATCACGTAGGGAAACTGGTCCTGAGGTGGAAGCACCGGCACGAGGGCCCGCTCGGCTAAGGCACCATGCCCAATTTCACGTCGTCCTGGCGATCGCATTGGCCGGGTTTCGCCCACCGAAAATGGGGGAAAGTTGTAGTGGTGCAGATAGCGTTTGCTTTCATCCGGGTGGAGGTCATCCAGTTCCTGGGCATCGCCGGGGGTTCCCAGGGTAACCGCAGAAAGCACCTGAGTTAAACCGCGATTAAATAATGCACTGCCATGCACCCGTCGGGGTAATACCCCCACCAGGCAGGAAATCGGGCGAACTTCATCCAATTTGCGTCCATCTACCCGCACATTCCCTTCGATCACCTGACGGCGCATCAGCGTTTTCGTTACCTCTTTGAAGGTGTTACTGAGGGCTTTGGCATCCAGGGCCGCTGCCACCCGCACGGGATCGGTTTCTTCCAATTCATGGATCGCCTGTTCGATCGCTGCTTTTACTTCATCCAGGGCCGCATCCCGGACATTTTTATCCTTCTCAAACCGGGCCAGAATTTCCTTAACCGGGGCTTCTGCTCGTTCCCGAATAAAGTTTTCCAGGGTTGGGTCACGGGGGGGAGGGTCTTGCTGCACCAGGGCGAGTCCCAATTCTGCGAGCAATTCTTCCTGGGCCCGGATCAGGTCTCGGACGGCTTCATAGCCAAAGTCGATCGCCTCAATCACATCCTGTTCGGGCAACTGATTGGCCCCAGCTTCCACCATCACCACCCCAGCGGGGGAGCCAGCTACGACCAGATCCAGATCGCCCGCTTCAATTTCTGAGTAAGTGGGGTTAATAATAAAGTCATCGCCCACCAGGCCAACCCGCACCGCTGCCATTGGGCCATTAAAGGGAATCTGGGCCAGCAGAACGGCAACGGAGGCTCCAGTCACAGCCAGGACATCGGGGGGCACCTGTTCATCCATCGAGAGCGTGGTGGCGACCACCTGAATGTCATCCCGCAACCAACCGGGGAATAAGGGGCGGAGGGGACGATCGATCAACCGACTGATCAGGGTAGCCTTCTCAGGGGGCCGACCTTCCCGGCGTAAAAAACCTCCCGGAATGCGACCGGCCGCATACAAGCGTTCTTCGTAATCCACCAGCAGGGGGAGGAAATCAATCCCTTCTCTGGCAGTAGCCCGGGTTGCAGTGACCAAAACCGCCGTATCCCCGGAACGAATCATGACTGTTCCACCAGCTTGGGGAGCAAAACGTCCAATAGTGATGTGGATATCCCTTCCGTCAAAGGATATCTTCTTTTCTACTTCTGTCATGTACACTCTATCCTTCTTTTCTTCTCAATTCTAATTTTAGGCACAATTGACAGTTAACCGCTATTGAATATTTTCCCGTAGTTAATATATCCATGCTTTTCGTTGCAAATCTTAAAGTTAACTTGCGATCGCGCGGACAAGTAAAGAGCTTTGGAAGAAATAGAGTGGAGTTGGCAACAGAAAAACCCTTGGGGGTGCATCAATGACCAGGAAACAGCAGAGATTGGGATGGTCTATCCTGGTGAGTTTAGTCTTATCCTCCTGGTGGATTGCCCCCTCGATCGGTGCGATCGCAGCGAGTCAACCGGGCAGCCCCAAAGCCTCCTCCCTGTCCACCCCTACCCTGCAGCCTCCCCATCCTCTACAGCCAACCAAAGTCAGAGTTGGATTTATTCTGATTGACTTTGTTGGTATTAATCAGATTGCACAGAGCTACACCATGCAGGGTTACTTATTACTTCAATGGCAGGACAAAAGATTAGCATTTCAGCCACAAAAGGGAGAGAAAATCAGGAGGTTCGACAAGGAAGAGATCTGGTCGCCCAGCCTGCATATCTGGAATGCTCAGGACTTTAAACTGATTCATGAAAGCCCTTTAAAAGTAGATCCTGATGGCAATGTGTCCTACTCGCAACGCTTCCAAGCGACTCTATCTTCACCGATGAATCTGCAAAATTTTCCCTTCGATCAGCAGAACCTTAAATTGATTATATACCCGGAGGATGGGGTGGAAGAGATCAAATTAATGGTCGATCGACCCTCTACTTATTTTGAGCAACAGGCGTTTTTGCCAGAATGGAGTCTCAGAAATTTACAGAGTAAAGTAACAGGAGTTCAACCGCCCTTTGATCATACCTATTCTATTGCCATGTTTACGATTGTGATCGATCGAGAACCCGGCTTCTATATCTGGAAGGCTTTTCTACCCTTATTGCTGATTACTGTTCTTGCCTGGCTGTCCTTCTGGATGCCAAGCGTGGCGGTGGGACCGGGACCACTATCGGTCTCTGTGGGGGCACTTTTAACGTCCACAACCTTCATTTTTACGATTTTGAATGCCCTGCCCAGAGTTACCTATCTGACCTTTTTTGATGGATTTTTCCTCCTCTGTTATATTCTGATTTTTGCCAGCAATATTGTCCACATCTTTATTTTTTATTTGCTTCATCAAAAAAAAGACGAAACGGCTCTGCAAGTAAGACGTTTTTTCCAGTGGTCTCCTCCCTTGATTTTTGGGTTGGGGAGTGCTTGCTTAGTTCTGGCCTTCGTCCTGTAATCCGCCGAGCATAGAATTGGTTTTGTCTAGGTGCCTCCTGGCCCGTCTTCATTCGGTTGAAAGTTTCGATCAGGGTCTGATTGACGGTCTTTAACTTTATTTTCGTCATTAGTAAAGATCTGCCTAACGTATCCTATTTACCTCTGTTCTGGCTAACATGATCCTGGTGATTGTAATACTCTAGAAGTGGACTTCCTGGTGGATTTCCGCTGTTTCTAGTTCATGGTTAAAGGGATCTCATGTTAAGAGCCGGTATTGTCGGATTGCCTAACGTCGGTAAATCAACCCTGTTTAATGCCCTGGTGGCTAATGCCAAAGCGGAGGCAGCCAATTTTCCGTTCTGCACGATCGAACCGAACGTCGGGGTGGTGGCTGTGCCGGATGAACGCCTGCAGATCCTGGCTAATATTTCCAGTTCCGCTGAAATTGTGCCAACTCGGGTGGAATTTGTCGATATTGCCGGTCTGGTGAAAGGGGCCAGTGAGGGGGAAGGACTGGGGAATAAATTTCTGGCCAACATCCGGGAAACCGATGCGATCGTCCAGGTGGTGCGCTGTTTTGAGGATGACGATATCATTCATGTTTCCGGTAGTGTTGACCCGGTCCGGGATATGAGTGTGATCAACCTGGAGTTGGCCCTGGCAGATCTGGAGCAGATTGGGCGACGAATTGAGCGTACCCGCAAAACGGCCCGCACCAGCAAAGAAGCCCAGTTGGAACTGGAGGCGCTGGAAAAACTGAGTGCAGCCCTGAACGAAGGAAAAACTGCCCGCCAGGTGTCCTTGAGTGAGGAAGAAGAACAGGCGGTGAAATTTCTGGGCCTGTTAACCCGCAAACCCGTGATCTACGCGGCGAACGTGGCTGAAGATGATCTGGCAACGGGTAATGCCTGGGTGGAGCAGGTGCGGCAGGTGGCAGCAACCGAGGGGGCTGAGGTGGTGATTGTTTCGGCTCAGGTGGAAGCGGAACTAGTCGAGCTGTCTGAGTCAGAACGGCAAGACTTTTTAGCCACCCTGGGGGTCAGCGAAGGAGGGTTGAAGTCCCTGATCCGGGCGACTTACGATCTGCTGGGATTACGCACCTTCTTCACCTCTGGACCGAAAGAAACCCGCGCCTGGACAATTTTACGGGGAGATAAAGCACCTCAAGCCGCTGGCACAATTCATTCGGATTTTGAACGGGGCTTTATTCGGGCAGAAACGGTAGCCTATGCTGACCTGGTTGCCACTGGCTCAATGACTACAGCCAAAGAAAAAGGATTGGTGCGGAGTGAAGGCAAGGAGTATGTGGTGCAGGAAGGGGATGTGATGCTGTTCCGCTTTAATGTTTGAGGTGCCTTTAAGCCTGGGTTGATTTACAACACCCTGAGCAAGCTGGGAATACTATCGACGACCTCCAGGCTACGGATTTCATCTAAGGCCTGGTGGAATGCCCCTTCCCCCACCTGGTGGGTGACCACCACAATTTCGGCCCGATCGTCGTGGACATCGATCTGCACCAGGGATTCTAAACTGATGCCGTAGTTGCCGAAACAGGTTCCCAGTTTACCCAGCACACCGGGGTGATCCGCTGCCTTGATCCGTACATAAAAGCGGGTGACTAGCTCGGTCATAGGGGCGATCGTCGAGTAGTGCTGGTGGGAACAGGTCAGCAGGGGGTGGGTGGACTGAGACAGGGGCTCCTGACGATTGGCTAAACCGGCTTTGAGCAGGGCCGTAATGTTAATCAGGTCGGAGACGATCGCGCTGGCGGTGGGGCCGGCTCCTGCTCCCGGACCAAAAAACATCACCTGACCCAGGGGTTCGCCTTCAATCAGAATGGCATTGTAGACCCCATTCACACTGGCTAAGGGGTGGCTCTGGGGCAGCAGAGTGGGATGGACGCGAACTTCCAAACGATCGACAGGTTCGGTTACCCCATGGGACGGGTCGGATTCATTTCCAGTGGGACGGTGGGCGATCGCCAGTAACTTAATTACAAACCCCAACTTTTCGGCATAGGCAATATCCGTGGCGCTGACCTGCCGAATCCCTTCACAGTAGACCTGATCCAGCTTGATTCTGCCCCCAAATGCCAGGGAAGCCAGAATCGCAATTTTAGCAGCAGCATCGTCTCCATCCACATCTGCGGAGGGATCAGCTTCGGCATAGCCTAACCGTTGTGCATCCGCCAGAATCGCCTGGAAATCTCCCCGCTCCTGTTGCATCCGGGTCAGAATGTAATTGGTTGTGCCATTGAGAATTCCGGTTACGGTATGTACCCGGTTGGCCCCCAGACATTGTTTTAAGGGTTGAATGACAGGAATTCCCCCAGCCACCGCCGCTTCTAGCATGACGTAAACGCCGGCCTGACGAGCCGCGGTAAAAATTTCATCCCCATGCCGGGCAATCACCGCTTTGTTTGCTGTAACGATGTGTTTTCCCTGGGCGATCGCGGTCAGGATGAGGGAACGGGCTGGTTCAATCCCCCCCATCACTTCCACCACGATGTCAATTTCTGGAGCCGTGACGATCGCCTGCAGATCCGTTGTGAGCAACTCGGTCGGTAGATTGACCTGTCGGGCTTTGTTCAGGGAACGCACGCCGACCCGGTGCAGGCTTAACTCCTGAAGTAGGGAATGGCGACCAAGGGGATGCAGCAAAATCTGAACCGTTCCAGTCCCAACCGTTCCCAATCCCAGTAAACCAACCTTGAATGTCACACGCTTTTCCCCAGAGAGTCTACCCTCATTGTGCCACTCTCCCATCCCCCTGTTGAAATCCATCTAGCCCCAGGGGGAAATTACCTCGCATTAATCAACTGTTTACCTTGCCATAAATCAAATAGAAACCGTCGCAACTTATACTCTTTGCTGGGTTCCTTTGAGTAGTTCACTGCTCCTTACCCTTCTCACTTCACCCTTCTTACTTCACCTCACCCTTCATTACTTCACCTTTCTTACTTCACTTCACCTTAAATTCTTACCAAGACCTATGATGACTCGGCTACGTTTATCTTTGTCTACGGCTCTGGCCTCAGCCATATTGCTTTTGGCTGCATCCCTCCCCAGCCAAGCTGCTCCCAAACTGAAGGAACTGAAGCGCTTTGACACTGGTGCTGTCGCTGAAATTGTGGCTGCCAGCCCGGATGGTAAAACCCTGGTGTTTACTAACTCCGAAGATAAGTCAATCGGATTTGTCGATATTACTAACCCATCTGCACCTAAATTGTTGGGTACAACCAGTGTTGCCAGCATCGGCGAACCCACCTCCGTTGTCATTACCCCTGATGGTCAGTTTGTTATTGTTGCTGTCAAGAATGATCCGAATCCCGGCAAACTTGTTTTTATCAATCAGGCTGGCAAGATTGCTGGTCAGGTTACGATCGGTATTGGTCCCGACAGTATTGCCATTACCCCCGATGGCCGCAGGGTAGTGATTGCAATTGAAGATGAAGAAGACACCGATAACTTGCCCGGTCAACGGCCCGGTAGCATTGCAGTCGTGAGGCTAAACTACAAGAACCCGGCTCTGTCAAAAGTCCAGCGAGTCAGATTAAATCTGCGGGGCTTACAGGGAATTAACTTTCAAACCGATGTGCAGCCTGAATTTGTGGCCCTTGATGCCAACGGCACAACTGTTGCGGTGACCTTGCAGGAAAATAACGGCATTGCTCTGGTTGATATTGGGGGAACCGTGCCGCGGGTGATTCGCATTTTTACTGCTGGCACTGCCCAACACCTGGCTGATACGCAAGAAGATGGCACGGCGCAATTTGTTGATCCCTTCCGAGGACGGCGGGAACCGGATGGAATTTCCTTCACCCGGAATGGTCAGTTCTTAATCACTGCTAATGAAGGGGATACCGCTCTGGACACTTTTGGCGATGGTGTCTGGTCTGGCGGCCGGGGCTGGTCGATTTTTGACCTCCAGGGCAGGGTCATTTACGACAGCGGTAACACCCTGGAGAAAGCTGCTGCTGTCCGAGGTCTTTACCCAGACGATCGTTCTGCCAACCGTGGTATTGAAGTTGAAGGGGTTACCGTGGCTCAGTTTGGTACGCAACAGTTTGCCTTTGTAGTTTCGGAGCGGGGTAGCTTCCTGGCCGCCTACAACATTACCAGTCCTCGCAACCCGCGCTTAGTCGATCTGAAACCAACTGGAACCAGTCCGGAGGGATTGATCGCAATTCCCAGCCGCAATCTGGTGATCACTGCCAATGAAGTGGATGGCAGCCTCAGCATATTCCAGTTTAAGTAACTCTGGTTATGCTGAAACTCTGGTTGTGCTGAAACTCTGGTTGTGCTGAGCTAAACTAAAATTTCTTAACTGGCGATCGTTCTCCTCGGGTGGGGCAGCGATCGCTGGTTGCTTTTCACCCAGTTTAGCTATGGATTCTGGGCTCAGGATGGAGGCTAGCCAGCAGTTGACTTTCCACCCTGGCCAGTTCTGCCAAACGCTGGTTCACCCTGTCCGGCTCAAAATAGGTATGGGCTAAAATCCAGTAAACCCCATAGTGGCGCGCTTCTGAGACCATTAATCCCTGATAGAACTGGGCTAGTTCTGCTTCAGGGCAATGCCGGGCCAGCAATCCCAGGCGCTCATGACTGCGGGCTTCAATCAAACCACAGACCAACAGCGTATCGAGTAAACGATCCGGTTCCTGACGGTGAATCTGGGCATTTAACCCGGCACCATAGGGAGGGGCAGCTAACGGGCCGAGCGGAATTCCCCGTCGTTCTAACCATTGGTTTACCTGCTCAAAATGATCCAATTCTTCCCGTGCGATCGCAGTGAGCATCCGTACCAATTTTGCGTTGGAAGGATACCGGAACATCAGATTCAGGGCAACCCCAGCGGCCTTGCGTTCGCAATGGGAGTGATCCAGCAGAATTGTATCCAGATGGGTAATGGCCTGCTCCACCCAGGCAGCAGAGGTAGGCTGCAGCAGAAATTTAATTCTGATGGGGATCTGGGTTAAATCCACCCCATCTTTTTCTGATTGAAACAAACGATTCATCGTCCTGGTGATAGGCTCTCCATTATGTCCGCTTGTAGCGATCTATGCCTAAGTAGTAAGGTAACAAATTGTGACAAAAATCATGGTAAACTGCTTTCGGCCCTCACCTTGCCATAGTTCGGAGAAAACTAATTCATGACCCTATTGTTTGACCCTAACCTAGAGGAAGTCTCCAGGCGGGATACTCAGTTAAAATTACGCCACATTTTAAAAACCATTCCCCGTGAATATTTTCGCAAAGATCCGGTGCAAGCCTGGACTGGAGTGGTCATCAGCCTGGTCATGGCTGCAGTTGGGTACGCGGCGATCGCCTATGCACCCTGGTATTTGCTGCCGTTTGCCTGGATCTTCACGGGCACGGCGATGACGGGTTGGTTTGTGATTGGCCATGATTGTGGTCATCGCTCCTTCGCTAAACGCCGTTGGGTCAACGATCTGGTCGGCCATTTCTTCATGCTACCGCTAGTTTATCCCTTTCATAGCTGGCGCATTCTCCACGACTATCACCACAAGCACACCAACAAGCTGGAAGTGGATAATGCCTGGCAACCCTTTCAACCTGAGTTCTACGCAAAAGCGAGCCAGCCTGTGCAGTGGGGCTATCGGGCGCTAAGGAGCTGGTTCTGGTGGGTGGCCTCAATTGTGCACTGCCTGGGTTTGCATTTTAACTGGACCCGGTTTGAGGGCCAGCAGCGATCCCAGGTTAAGTTTTCTGCTCTCCTGGTGATCGGTTTCGCCCTGATTTTCTTTCCCGTCCTGGTTGTCACCACAGGCTGGTGGGGACTGGTCAAGTTCTGGTTGATGCCCTGGCTGGTCTATCACTTCTGGATGAGTACCTTTACGCTGGTGCATCATACCGCCGTCGATATCCCCTTTAAACCAGAAGGCTCCTGGCAGGAAGCCCTGGCCCAACTCTCCGGCACAGTGCATTGTGAATATCCCCACTGGGTAGAGTTTCTTTGTCACCACATTAATGTTCACGTCCCCCACCATATTTCCACAGCGATTCCCTCCTACAATTTGCGCCGGGCCCATCAAAGCCTGCGGGAACATTGGGGAGACTACCTGGTGGAACGGCAATTTTCCTGGCAGTTGATGCAAGAAATTGTTGGACAGTGCCATCTCTATGAGCGCGATCGCGGTTATCTCTCCTTCCAGGAATACGAGGCTAAAACTGCCAGATAAGGGGCGATCATCAAATTAAAACTAAAAGGCTGGGTGGTAGTTCTACCCGGTTTTTTTATGTCGCTATATTTTAAGAGTTCCCCAATACAGCATTTTCCATTCGGATGAGGCACATCAACAGATCTAGCCAATAGGCGTTGAAGTGCCAAGTCTGTGTTTCACTATTTTGGAAAACGCTGGATTGGCTGGATTGCTCTATTCCTGAAAATTACGTTAAATTTAATTAAGATTCTTGCGATGCCCCAGAGGGAAGGTTTTCGCGATCGTTGCCCCGATCGTCCCAACTCTGGAGGGTGAACTTTGTATGCTGGTAGTACGCTGGCTCAATAGAAACCTGCCCCATCTTTACCCACTGGTGGTGATTTTATGAAATTTTCCTGGAAAACAGCTTTACTCTGGACACTACCGGCCCTGATCATTGGCTTTTTCTTTTGGCAGGGCGCTTTCTCGGCCGCTCCCAACAGCACAGCCATGAACACGGCCAGCTCTCGCATGAGCTATGGACGGTTTCTGGACTATCTGGAGTCTGACCGAATTAAAAAAGTAGATTTATTTGACGGTGGGCGCACGGCGATCGTGGAAGTCAGTGATGCTGAAGTTCCCAGCCAGTTAGAAGGGCGGCCCCTGCGGGTCCGGGTTGATTTGCCTGGCTCTGCTCCCCAGTTGATTACCCGACTCAGAGCGGAACACGTCGATCTGGATGTACACCCGGCTCGTAATGATGGAGTGTTGTGGGGCTTACTGGGTAACCTGATCTTCCCCATCCTGCTGATTACCGGCTTGTTCTTTCTGTTCCGTCGCTCCAGTAACGTTCCCGGTGGCCCCGGACAGGCGATGAATTTTGGTAAGTCCAAAGCCCGGTTCCAAATGGAAGCCAAAACAGGGGTGATGTTTGACGACGTTGCCGGAATTGAAGAAGCCAAAGAAGAACTGCAGGAAGTCGTCACGTTTCTGAAAAAACCAGAGCGCTTTACGGCAGTGGGAGCCCGCATTCCCAAGGGCGTATTGCTCGTCGGCCCACCAGGAACCGGTAAAACTCTACTGGCCAAAGCGATCGCCGGTGAAGCGGGAGTACCCTTCTTTTCGATTTCCGGTTCAGAATTTGTCGAAATGTTTGTTGGGGTTGGTGCTTCCCGTGTTCGGGATCTGTTCAAGAAAGCGAAGGAAAATGCCCCCTGTATCATCTTTATCGATGAAATTGATGCGGTGGGACGGCAACGGGGCGCTGGCATTGGTGGGGGTAATGATGAACGGGAGCAAACCCTCAACCAGTTACTCACAGAGATGGATGGCTTCGAAGGCAACACCGGCATCATTATTATTGCCGCCACAAACCGTCCCGATGTTTTGGATGCGGCGCTGCTGCGGCCCGGCCGGTTTGACCGTCAGGTTACAGTGGATGCCCCTGACATTAAAGGTCGGCTAGAAATTCTGGGTGTGCATGCCCGCAATAAAAAGTTAGCCCCTGAAGTGTCCCTGGACGCGATCGCCCGGCGCACCCCTGGCTTTACTGGTGCAGATTTGGCTAACCTGCTGAATGAAGCGGCGATTCTGACGGCCCGGCGGCGGAAAGAAGCCATTACCATGCTGGAAATTGATGATGCCGTCGATCGAGTGGTAGCTGGCATGGAAGGCACCCCCCTGGTGGACAGCAAGAGCAAGCGCTTAATTGCCTATCACGAAATTGGCCATGCGATCGTCGGCACCTTATTGAAAGATCATGATCCGGTGCAGAAAGTCACCCTGATTCCCCGTGGTCAGGCCAGGGGATTAACCTGGTTTATGCCCCCGGATGATCAAAGCTTGATTTCCCGCTCTCAGTTGATGGCCCGGATGGCGGGTGCGCTAGGAGGACGGGCAGCAGAATATGTCGTCTTCGGTGATTCAGAAGTGACCACGGGGGCGGGCAATGATTTGCAGCAGGTGACGGGGATGGCGCGGCAAATGGTGACCCGCTTTGGCATGTCCGATCTCGGCCCCCTTTCTCTGGAAAGCCAAACTGGGGAAGTGTTTCTGGGCCGCGATCTCATGTCTCGTTCTGAATACTCCGAAGAAATTGCCGCCCGGATTGATGCCCAGGTGCGGGAACTGGTTCAACACGCCTACGAGCAGGCCATTCGGCTGATGCGGGAAAATCGCGAGGTGATCGATCGGCTGGTAGACTTACTGGTGGAAAAAGAAACGATCGACGGAGAAGAATTCCGCCAGATTGTGGCTGAGTACACCATTGTCCCTGAAAAAGAACGGTTTGTGCCGCAGCTCTGAATCTGTCAGTCAGACCGCTATTTCCCTGATTGAATTGCCAGTTTGATCCTCGTTCCCATCTCTGTGTCATAGTCACGGGGGTGGGAATTAGTTTTAGGCAAACCTGACTCTTGAGAATGAGGGAAGCCTGCGACCAGCTTTATAGGCTAGGGCCAGAACGCAATCTATCCAGCAAGGGATGAGCGCTATGGCTAAGAAAGACAATCTGCAAAATCAGCAGGATCGAACTCAGGATATTCAGGCTGAAGAGCATCAAGAGGCGGAACGGCAGGAAGTTGCCCCGACCTTAGCGCCTGAAGCCGAGCCAGAGTTAGACCGGCCCTCAACCACCTCTAAAGCTGCTCCTGCAGAGAGGCAAACTGATTTGGGGGAAGAAATAAACGTTTTCCTGGAGTTTCTCCAGACCGATCCAGCCAGTATTGATCTGGAGGTTGCTCAGTCTAGAGTGAATGATGCTTACGAACTCCTGCACCGCTCTAAACAACCTGAAGTAAAGGAAATTTCCAGTGGGCTGCGGGAACTCAAAAAGCAACTCCAGAGCAACAAGGCGACTGGGCATGACCTGGCTGAACTGCTGGAGCAGATCGGTGAGCAGACCAGTGATATGGCCGCTGAAGCTGATCAAGGTCTGCGATCGAATTTGAAAAAACTGGGTCGCCAACTGACAAAATTGGGCCATAGTATCAGCAAGGCAGAGGATCAAGAACGGCTTGAGCAGCTCAATTCCCTGGTGGATTTGCTGGAAGAAGACCTGGATGACCTCGATCCCCAGGCAGCCATTGCGCCGATCGAACACTGGTATGCCCTCCTCCATCGTTCTGATCATGAACAGCAACAACAACTGGCCAACAGTTTGAAGGAATTAAAGCAAGCCCTGAAGAGCAATAAAACCAGGGGTGCTCTACCAGAATTGTTGATCCGGGTTGGGGAACAAACGACTGCGATCGCTGCTGAGGCGGGACGGGGGTTCAAGCGACCCATTCAGCGGGTGGGCAAGTTGTTGAATCAGCTCGGTAAGTCTCTGGAAGAGGAGGAATAGACGATCGTTCTGGTCATTTACTAAGCTGGCCGTTAGAGCAAATTACCCCCATAGAGGTCGAATTTTCAGGTTTCTTGATGGTACTGGCTTAGCAACCGGATATTTAGGAAATTTCTGGATGGTTTGACCTTTTTTGGGTTGGCTTGCCTCCTGGACAGAAGCGTTTGGATCGTTTGTCTTTAAATGCATTAACGTTCTGTTTCGCAGTTGGAACAGGCTGATGAAGAAACATAGCTTTGCACTGGGGCCTAACGGTTGCACTCACTGAATACAGACGATCTTGGCGACTCAACCGACCGTGTCAGCAGGTTCTGGTGCAGAGCAGTTTATGGGGAGACAGAACTGAGAATAGGCGAGGCTGCCAAAAACCGGTTCAGACCCTGAAGTCTCCACCTCTGTGGGACAAATGTACTCCGCTATTCTACCGCATCCGCTCTACTTGTTCGGCATATCCTTTACCACATCATGACCGCTGTCTCTCCTGGGCGATCACTATAGTAAAGACGTATTCTCAGCACGTATCTTCGTCCCTTGATCAATTTAATGCGGAAGAAGGCGTTAATGTCCTGGCCACTGTCGTCGGCTCCGGTTCGGTAGCGTAGTTGTCCATTGTCATCCTCAAACAGAACTATAACTGTGTCTGAGGTTCCAAAGGTTTGGAACTGGTAGTAACGTGTCTCTTCTGGCGTAACGGTAAAATGCCGTTGCCCCCCTGCAGAAATATTGAGAAGCACAGACTGAGACGGCTTTAACTTCTCCTCCGCCTCTTGGACAGGTGGGTACAGAGACTTGACCCAAGCCTCGTCCTTGGCAGAGAGACCGCCGGCTGGTTGTAACCCATTCGCATACCTCTCCGGCTTCTTGATGAGACCTCTCCCGAACGGATAGTGCATCACTGAGTCTGGATCCCAAGTAGTTCCCTCCACCTCACTGGCAGAAAGTTTCCGGATGATGTTCCAGAATGTTGTTTGACGATCCCAGTTGTTTGGGGGCTGTGCAAGAGAGGCGTAGACGGCCTCTTCGTCCCATTCGATTCCTGCTTTAGGATTCTGGTGTTCGTGTGGGAAGCCTAAAGTATGTCCTATTTCGTGAATGGCTGTGTCGAGTTCTCCCGATCGCGTCAGATCCCAGCCGAAGTTCATTGTTCGCTCATTAGGACCATGCTCTAGGATTTCTCGACCGAGCCAGGACCACGCACCATCTCCCCGCATAAAACCAATGCGGATTTCAGCTTCCTCGCGGTCATTGACTTCCTGGAAGTTGATGCCAATCCCCACATTCTTCCAGGCTTCAAATCCGCGCCGAACTACCGCCCTCTGTGCCTCAGCTCCAACCCAAGTGCGCCATTGAGTCGTTCCATCAGAAAGAAGGACGTTTTGTCCATCTGTGTCCCGGTCAAAGAAGTAGTACCGGAGAACAGTTCCACTGACCCACTTGTTGCCTAACTTGTTAATAAGTCGCTCCCGTTCACTGGTCACGCCAAGTGCGAAAACCCGAGTGGGCCTTTCATGCAAAGCACAAAAGAAACGGCCTGTCTCTTCCTCTGCGGCTTCACCTTTGTCGTCCGGACTCTCGACTGGTACTTCTTGCATTGGTAAATACTGTTGCTGTTCTGACATGTTGTATTTCCTTTAGTCGTACAAAGATTACGTTGATCGTTGTGAATGGTGTATTATTAGCCGTATGGCTGATGGCCCCGCTCGGTTGCGGTGAAAGTTTTAGCCTGTAAAAACGTTCAAGACTGGAATGGTTTCCACTCAGTAATTACAGGTTGACAAGCATAAATACTAAACTGTCTTGGTTGTAACTAATACCAACCTAAAGGTGCGATCGCTGGCTTCAAAAATTCATAAATACGGTTCGCTCTCAGGAGTTTCTAGTGGTTCTGGTGAAGTGAAATAAGCCATTACCCCTCATTGGATAGGAATTGCTCAAACTCAGATACCGCCTCACGCTTTAGCCAAGGATGAATCTCTTTACGCTTTACAGGACCATGATGATTGACTGTAAATCTTAGTAAACGTGCACAGTACTCAATCGCAAACGTATGATTATTTTTGGAGACGGAACGAAAAGTGTCACAGTCTGTATTTCCTGCCACTAACCTTAAAAGGTTTCTAAGGCTCCTATCAAAATTCATTGAATCACCAGAGCATTGAAATATGCCAGCTTCTTCAGTACAGGCAGTATTAGAGTTCGGATTTGTTATATCTCTACCTGCATACCAATCCCATGAGCTTTCAAATCCCGCCAGTACTCGGAGGACTTCCAACATTACAGCCTTGCGATGAAGAAGGCTATCCCAGGGACCCAATTCTTTGAATACATGAGAATAAATATCATAGTTTTCATTTCTTGTGAATATCTCGTCTGGAGCCTGCTTGCACCAATTTATAAGCTCGTTCAAAAAATCATCTGGAGCCGATCCTCTGTTATAAACCCGCATTTTACAGGCTTTGAAACCTCTATTTGCGATATTGCGTTCCCCAGTAAATTCAGAATCAATGAGTGCGTTGATATTAGGATCGCCTGCCTCTACAACACCATGTGTGTCAAACCATTCCACAAGAAGTTTGTCCTCAGTTGGTTCTTTTCCTCCCGAAAAGAGACTTCGTACAATCTCTTCTTGAGGTTCAATACTTTGATAGATAAGATTGACCTCCTCAAGAAACTTTTTCCACTTCTCACCTGGTTTTCCATTATTAAGCAGAAGTCTTGGACAGTTCTTGCCAGACCAATGATAGTGTGGAACCACATTGTTTATGAGAATGTTAAGATCATACATAAGGATAGCCGTAAGAGTGGCAGCTCTTTTATCTGCAGCACTCTGATCAATTCCTGTATTCATACAAATTTCGATTGCAATGCTTGAACGATTACCCACTGCACTCGCCGCGTGCCAACTCATTTCATTAAGTGGCAGGTGTTTCACACAAAGCTTGTCATCGACAGTGTAATGCCAGGAAACTTTTCGCTTTTGAGCATCTGCTCCTTTTATATATTTAGCATGAGCAAGAGCACCTGCACCTGGACTCGAGTTGTCAGTGTTGTGAATAGTAATGTACTCAGGCTTAATTCTAGTTCCTGGACGATTAGAATTAGATTCAGGAATAAAATCGATCTCTAAGTTCAATGTTTTTCCAAGTTCGATTCTATCTACCATTGGTTCGGTTCCCTTTCAATTTTAATTACTAACTTGGCTTTGGCAGACTCTACACCCAAAAATCTGATAAACCCGATGAAGTTCTTTAGATATTTCTGGCAACAAGCCTAATGTCTAATCTTAATTATCATCGCCATCTTGCAGATTATCAGGAGCACAATCTTCTACACCTTCTTCAAAATTTGGCTGGGCTGTAAAAGATCTTATTCTGAATGGTGAAGTATCTTGTACTGGCTTCAAAAATGACCTGAATAGATAACCATCACTAACTTCATCACCCTCGAGATCAACTTGAGCCCACTCTTGATTTGTTCCGCCAAAACTTTGTATTCTAACTATAGTTCCTATGGGAAGTGTTCTTATAACTCTAAAGTCTAAACCAGGGCCGGATCTTAGGTTTAGACCGTCACGTGCATTAACTGTAAAAAGGGATGAACTATGAGGAGGATTTGGGAAGGGAAGTGGATTGCTCCACCCTTTTGTTGCGGCATTTATTAGCCAACTTGGAGCTGCTCCAGTGCCGTTAGTTCCTCCCCAGGTGGCACGACTTCCAAAGCCGACATGAATTCTTGTTGGTCCCATATAATCAACATCTCCACCGATTCCAGTAGCCCCAAAGCTTGCCGAAGCCTCAACAAATGCCTCAAAAAAAGATAAATCATTTCGATCGGTAAATTTAAGAACACGGCCATTTTTTATCAAGTCTAAGTCGGCAGCATTACCTAAGTCATGTCGAGTGCTGCCAACACGTTTATTACAAGTACCGATTGCACATTGACCACCAGACTCAACTCTAACCTCGTCAATTCCAGCTACAGAGCCAGCAAATGATAATATCTGCCTGAGACGCGGAACAATTGGTAAGTCTCTTGTTTTGCCCGCAGTATTTTCAACTACACGAATCATAGTGATATCCTTTGCAATTTATGAGGATTGGACAACTAATAAACTGTTTGTCAGTGGAGCAAGTTTTGAGGCAAATCTTCACATTAAGAATTTAGTACGAATAGAGAGAGCCTAACGTTGAAGTGCCAACCTTTCTGAAGCCATTTTTGAGTATTCCACTCATATCTCACTCCTCTTGCTTCCTTTATAAGTACTTGCACTTATCTTGGTCTAAAGCATAGGCACTCTACTAAATTTTTTAGATTAGGATGAAAATTCCAAACAAATAGCAACCTGCGTAACTCACTTCTAAAGCCATAATTTTCTTATGAGAAGACTGAGTTGTAGGTATACTATCGCTCATCTTTACTTTGTGTCAATAGGTTGTAAAGTGCTGATATAGAAATTGGACAAAATGCTGAAAAAGCTTGCTGATCAAGAGATATGGCGCATATGCTTGAGCAGTTTAGGCTGCAAGATGCTAAATATATAGTTAAAACAGGATCTTAGCCGGCTTCTCCTCTAAACTTTGTAAGTGTCTGGCCAATGTTCCACTTGTTAAAAAATACTTAAGCTTTTTGCTTCCAAGGCCAAGCTCAAAAGTTGGTCTTCCTAGCTCAACGCACTATGGCTTGTCCCTGGAAGGTATTGTTCAGGCATTTTGGTCGGCCTTTCAAGCTCAGAGCACTTTGGCGCAGTCTCCTAGAGGGAACCGCTCAAGAAAATCTCTCGTTAAATTCTTCGAGCCATTAACTCTTCCATATCCAAAAAATTTCAAAGATATGCTAAGTGGTTTACAGAGGCACAAAATCTTCGGGTAGTATGATTCCTGAAACAATGCTGCTCATGTACCACGCTCATGCTGCCGGAGACTGGCCAGGCTCAAACCCCAGAAAATCATCACAGGGATTTAGAGTTTCCTGGCGCTCCCCTATCCCTGGATTCCCCCCTCTACGTTCCTCGCTCGCCAGTTGAGGAGCAAATCTACCAGGCGGTCGAAAAACCGGGCAGTGTGATTCGCATCCAGGCTCCCCGGCGCATGGGTAAAAGTTCTCTCTTAACGCGAGTGCTGACCCATGCTGAAACTCTGGGCTATCAGGTGGCTAAGCTGGACTTCCAAACCGCCGATGAGGCTGTCTTCAGTCACCCGGACAAATTTCTACGCTGGTTCAGCAGCAATGTCAGTCGGAAACTTCGCCTCCCCCCCCGCCTGGATGATTACTGGGATAGTGAAATTGGCAGCAAGGTGAGCTGTACCTTCTACTTTGAAGATTATGTGCTGGAGCAGAGCGATCGCCCCCTTGTGCTGGCCCTGAATGAAGTCAATCTGGTGTTTGAGCAGCCCGAGATTGCCAAAGACTTTCTGCCCCTCTTGCGCTACTGGCATGAGCAATCCAAACAGGTGGAAGCTTTTCAAAAATTGCGCCTGGTGATTGTTCACTCCACTGAAGTCTATGTGCCTCTGCAAATTCACCAATCCCCCTTTAATGTCGGTTTGCCCATTAAGCTCACTGAATTCAATCTGGCTCAGACCCAGGATCTGGCCCGGCGCTACGGACTGGATTGGGGACATGGAGAGGAGGAAGCCGTCCAATTAACCGCCCTGTTGTCTGTGGTAGGTGGGAGTCCCTATCGCTTATCCCTGGCCTTTTACTATCTAGCTCGTGGAGAATTAACCTTGGCAGAGGTGTTACAAACCGCTGCTTCTCCGCTGGGCATTTACGGCAATCATCTGCAGGATCTGTTGGTTACGCTGCAGCAAGATCCAAATTTGAAAGACGCTCTGGGCCAGGTGATGACTCAGGACAGAGTAGCGGAGTTAGACCCGATCGCAACCTACAAATTGAATAGTCTGGGGTTGGTCAAACTGGGGGAGCAGGGCATTGAACTCAGTTGCGAACTTTACCGCCGCTATTTTCAGTCCCAATTTATGCCATCAGGATCGACCCAGACTGCGGTGACAGAGTCTTTAGCACCGCTGCAACCTGAGCCTGTTACGGTTTCTACCCCTGTGCCGGTGTTTACTAAAAACTCCATCCTGCTGGGGGGGCGCTACTGCCGTCTGGACCAGCTAGGGCAGGGGGGGTTTGGTACGACCTACCTGGCTGAAGATACCCATCGTCCCGGTAATCCCCAGTGTGTGATTAAACAACTGGCGGGCTGGTTTAACCCGGAAGACCTGGCCGATGCCCGTCGCCTCTTTGCCACAGAAGCTCAAACCCTGGAGCAATTGGGTAACCATGAACAGATCCCCCGCCTGCTGGCTTATTTTGAGCAGGAAGATAATTTCTATATTGTGCAGGAATTTGTGCTTGGCACCCCCCTCAGCCAGGAAATGGTGAACCAGCCGCCCTGGAGTGCTTCTAAGGCGATCGATTTTCTCCTCAGCATTCTGCCAGTCCTGGATTTTGTCCATCAACATCAAACTATTCACCGGGACATCAAACCAGACAACATTATGCGTCGCCAAAGGGATGGGCAATTAATTCTGATTGACTTTGGTGTTGCCAAGAAGTTAATGCGGTCCTCGCCAACCCAACCGCAACGTACGGTAGCCGTGGGCACCTGGGGCTATGCTCCCCTGGAACAGCAACAGGGCCACCCGCAGTTCAACAGTGATCTCTATGCTCTGGGGGTAACCACCATTCAGGGCTTAACGGCCTGTCCCCCTGACCAGCTTCCCCGCACGGACGCACTGGAATTGGATTGGCGATCGCTGGCTGATCCTGAACTCAATCCCTGGCTGGCCACCCTGCTGGAGGGGATGGTGAAACAGAATTACCAGGAGCGGTATCAGTCTGCTGCCGAGGTTTTAGCCGATCTAAGGATGATTACGGGGTATGGCTGAATTCCACTACCAGGTCGGGGGTAGCCTGATCAACGATGCGCCCAGCTACATTAGCCGCCAGGCGGATACCGATTTCTACGCGGCTCTGAAACGGGGGGAATTCTGTTATGTCCTCAACTCCCGTCAGATGGGCAAATCCTCTTTGCTGGTGCGGACCCGTTATCGACTCCAACAGGAAGGATACGGCTGTGCCGTGCTGGATATGACCACGATCGGCAGTGAAAATATTACACCGCTGCAATGGTACAAAGGTATTGTCAAAGATTTATGGCGTAACTTCAAACCCCTACGCAAATTTGATTTACAGGGCTGGTGGCGGGATGAGGAAGATGTCTCCCTGCTGCAACGGCTCAGTTATTTTTTCCGCGATGTGCTGCTCACCCACCTCCCCGAACAGCCGATCGTGATTTTTATTGATGAAATTGATAGTATTCTCACCCTGCCCTTTGCCGTCGATGATTTTTTTGCTTTGATTCGCTTTTGCTATAACCAGAGGGCAGTAGATGCGGAATACAAGCGGCTGAGTTTTGCCATTTTTGGCGTGGCCACTCCCTCCGATTTAATCCGCGATCGCAAACGCACTCCCTTTAACCTGGGCACCGCGATCGGCTTGAATGGCTTTACCTTACAGGAGGCGTTACCGCTGACCACCGGACTGAGGCTGAGTGGAGGCCATGCGGAGAATGTCATGCAGGCGATTCTGGATTGGACCAATGGTCAACCCTTTCTCACCCAGAAGCTCTGCCAGCTCGTGATCAACTCCAGCCGCGATGCTGTCAGTGGTGTGCTCACCGTTCCCCCTGGCAATGAAGCCTACTGGGTGGAGAGCCTGGTGCGGGAAAGAATGATTAACGAATGGGAAGCCCAGGATGAGCCAGAACACCTGAGAACGATTCGTAACCGCATTCTCAGCCAGCCGGAAACCGCCGGACGGTTTTTAGGGATTTACCAGCAGATTTTGCAATCCTCAGGACAGGAAAGTGCACTGGAGGCTAGTATCCCGCCAGTTGCCACTGATGATAGTCCCGAACAAACAGAATTACTCTTATCTGGCCTGGTGATTAAACAGGATGGCTGGCTGCGGGTTAAAAACCGCGTTTATGCTGAAGTGTTTAATCTGACCTGGGTGGAAGCTCAACTGGTTCAACTGCGACCCTATGCAGCGGCCCTAAAGGAATGGGTTCAGAGCGGACGAGCAGATGAATCGCGCTTATTGAGGGGGCAGGCCCTGCAACAAGCTCAACTTTGGTCTCAGGGCAAGCGGCTCAGCGATCTGGACTATCAGTTCCTGGCGGCATCAGTGGAGTGCGATCGCAAACAGGTTCAGCAAGCCATGGAAGCCGATCGGCTCAAGGTGGTGGAAGCATTGCTGCAAGAGGAACAAAAAGCGATTAAACTGCAACGACGGCTCTTGATCGCCAGCAGTTTTGCCCTGTTAGTAGCGCTTGGGTTTGGTACCCTTACGTTCTGGCAATTTCGGCAGGCCCGTCTGAGCGAAATACACGCCCTGATTTCCTCCGCTGTGGGTAACTTTGACTCTCACCGCCAGTTAGAAGCAATTATTCATGCTATTAGAGCGGAAACCCTGCAATCCAGCTTAATTCGAGCTGAGCCTAAACTCCAAGAGCAGGGGAAAGCCGTTCTCCACCAGGTGATTTTAGGAGCGGATGAATTTAACCGACTGGATATCGGGGCTGGAGCCTGGGATGTGGCTGTCAGTCCAGACGGTCAACTGCTAGCAGTTGCTGCTCTCGATGGCACTGTGCAGTTATGGCGACCGAATGGCCAGCGCGTCACGGCCCTGCGGGGACATCAGGCGGCGGTCAATGCCGTAGACTTCAGTCCCGATGGACGTTTACTCGCGACCGGCTCGACGGATCAAACGGTTAAACTCTGGCGTGTCGATGGAACCCTGCTCAAAACCCTCACCCGCCATCAATCTAGGGTACATACCGTCAAATTCAGCCCCGATGGTCAACGGCTGGCTTCCATTGACAGTGATCAAAAAGCTTACCTCTGGAATACCACCCAACCAGCCAGTCAATTGGGTCGCCTGATTCAACCCTTACCGGACTGTAATTACCTGGCCTTTAGTCCCGACCGACGCTGGATTGTGGCTAGCTTTGGAGCAGCAGGTAGATTTCGCGACCCCCCCCGTGAGCTTCAGCTCAAGAGACTAAAAGAGAACATTACTGAAACTACAGAACCACCACTGCCTGCCAACGTCCGCCTCCTGACCGCAGAGGGCCGCCTGGTAAGGGAATTTGCAACTGAACGTGGGCCCATTTTTGCCCTTAATTTCAGCCCGGATAGTCGCTTGATTGCAACTGCTTCGGTGGATGGCCCGGTGAACCTCTGGCAACTGGATGGCAGTTTAGGCAAAACTTTTATTGGTCACCGCTCTAATGTCCGCACTATCGCTTTCAGTCCCGATGGGCAATGGTTAGCGACCGCTGGCACAGATCAGGACATTCGGCTCTGGCAAACAGAGGGAGGATGGCTGAAAACCTTTGACGGTCATCAAGCGACGGTCTGGAATGTGGTCTTCAGCCCGGATGGCCAGTGGTTGGCTTCTGCCTCTGAAGATGGCACGGTTAGACTGTGGAAACCCCGGCAACCGCTTTGGGATGTGCTCGCGGGCCATACAGATACAGTGAATAACCTGCTCTTTACCCCCGAGTTCAATCAATTACTTTCGCTTTCCGTCGATCGTCACCTCAACATCTGGCAGGGGGATAGCAGAGATAATTTTCAAGCTGTACCTGTGCAAAGTATCATAACCTCACCTCTGTCTGTTCGGGGTCTGGCGCTCAGTAACCAGGGAGACATAATTGCTATTGCCTATCAGAGCGGACAGATCGAACTACGGCGGCGAAATGGCAGTCTGGCGCAAACCCTGGAGGCTAACGGTGGAATTCGGGGAGTAGCCTTCAGTCCCGACGGTCAGCAGGTCATTAGTGGGGGTAGTGATGGCACAGTTAAAATATGGCGGAGAGATAAACTTGGACGCTTCCCCCGTCATTCAGATCAATCCCTGGTAGGGCATCAAACCGCCGTTTATGCAGTTAGCTTCAATCCCCAGGGCAACCTGATTGCTTCTGGTTCTGCCGATCAAACCATTAAGTTGTGGCGGCTTAATGGCCAGCTATTCCAAACCCTGACCGGACATCGCGGTGCCATTAACAGCGTCAGCTTCAGTCCAGATGGCAAAACTTTAGCCTCTGCCTCCAGTGACAATACGGTTAAACTCTGGCAACCGGGTAAGGATACAGTCAAAACGCTGGAGGGCCATGCTGCGGGGGTTACTGATGTGAAATTTAGCCCCGATGGTCGTTTGCTCGCCTCCGCTTCGGTGGATGGCACAGTGAAGGTCTGGACGTTAGCCGGAACCCTGTTGCGGACACTGAGAGTTCAAGGTCATCAGGGATTAGTTCAAACGGTTGCCTTCAGCCCGGATGGTCGGCTGATCGCTTCGGCTGGGGTCGATCGCCGCATCATTCTTTGGCACTGGGATAAAATTTTGCAACTGCAGGATCTGAACTATGCCTGTCACTGGATCAAGGACTACTGGCAAAGCCATCCTGAGTTGCACCAGCAAGATCACTCCCTCTGCCAGGGCATCCTTTGAGATCAGCCAGGAGCCGATCGCCCGCTGCTACCCGTTTGGGCATCCTTTGAGATGAGCCAGGAGCTGATCGCCCGCTGCTACCCGTTTACCCCTGGAGGTTAGGTCGTGAACTTCTATTCTGAACAAGACAAAAACCAAGAAGTTGTCAGCCTCGATCAGCCCTCTGCCGCCGATCGCCCCCCCGCCTGGTTGCTCACCCCCCTGTCCCGTCGTCTGGTCTTACTGGGGGGAGGATTTCTGGCGACCGCCTTTACTACCAGTTTATTAGGGCGCAAAGAAATAGTGATTGCTCAGGATCATCCCCTCTACAGCAGTCAGGTTAAAATTTATACTCAGGGAGGATACCGCTACATTATCTCGAATGGCATTCCCAATCACCAGACAGGGGCCTTTCCCAATGCCCATAACCCCAATGCCATCCAACCTCAGCGTTATCAATTTCGCGTACCCCTCAACCCCCAGGTTGCTGCTCAAATTACCTGGCGGCGGCTGGGCCGCTTTGGCATTGCCCTGAATGGGGTCTTGTTTGATCCAGGTGCAGCGGAATTTTGGAATGGCGATCGCAACTGGCAATACGAAGCTCTGACGGGTCACCTCAATCTGGGCATGGATAGCAACAATGCCCATGTGCAGCCCGGTGGTTCCTATCACTATCATGGTCTACCGATCGGACTGATTGCCAAACTGGGAGGAGGAACCCGGATGCTCCTGATTGGCTATGCTGCAGATGGGTTTCCAGTGTATTCTCCCTACGGCTACACCGATCCTAAAAATGCCCGCAGTCCAATTAAGAAAATTCGCTCCAGCTATCGGCTCAAGTCAGGTCAACGCAACGGCGGGCCAGGCGGAACCTACGATGGGACGTTTGGCCAAGATTTTGCTTACATCCCTGGGGCGGGTGACCTGGATGAATGTAATGGTCGCTTTGGCGTGACCTCAGAGTATCCAAAAGGAATTTATCACTACTACATCACCGCATCTTATCCGTTTATTCCTCGCGCCTTTCGTGGTACACCCGATAGCAGCTTTCGCCCAGGACCAGAGCCAGGAGCAAGACAGGGGCCAGGCAGAGGTCCGGGACAGGGAGGGCCACCACCCAACGGTCAATATCCCCCCTTTCCACCGGGACAACAGCCCCCTTTTCCACCAGGGCAATATCCATCATTTCCACCCGGACAACCACCCTCCTTTCCACCCCCACGTTAAGCTTTTAAGGGGATGTTCTTAAAAAATCTCAAGTTTGAAAGCGATCAGCCCTGTTAAAGCAGCCAACCCCAAAAAGCGACGGAAATAGTTAACTCCTGAAAAGAGTTCTTGCCATGCCCAGGTAAACAAAGCACCAAAGGCAACTAAAGCCACTCCGCGCTGAATTACTCCCTCTGGAAGGATGGCTTGAACTAAGGTGGCGACTACCCCAACGGAGAGCGGTAGATTGGGGGGCTGAGCAATTACAATCTTGCCTTCCTGGTCTCGAAAAATAAGATCGAACGCTGTGGTGGTCTGCGGCTTAATCCCTGGCTCTGCGTTTAACGGAGATGACATGGGTTTTGCTTGTAAAACGACTACTGAATAATCGTAGTTTTTACCAGCCAGGCTGATATCAAACTTAGGAGGTGGATGGTTCCCAAGCAGAACATTGGGGTAAAAAATGATTGTCCGGCACGACAAAAGCTGTTTTGCTGCTGGAAGCCGATGATTGAATTATTTTTACAACGTACTGCGGAAAAGTCCTTGAGGCCGGACCAATAACACCAGCACCATCAGGATCAGGGCAACGGCGAGCTTGTATTCCGAGGGAATCCAATAGGTACTGACTTCCTGGGTAATGCCGATGATAAATGCTCCAGCGATCGCCCCATAGGGATTACCAATCCCTCCCAGAATCACCGCCGCAAATAAGGGCAAAATCAAAAACCAGCCCATATTGGGACGGACTGCTGTAATCAAGCCGTACATTCCCCCAGAGAGTGCAGTTAAACTGCCTGCCAGCAACCAGGTGTACAGGACAATCCGATCCACATCGATCCCCGACACCCGAGCCAGATCCAGATCATCCGCCACGGCCCGCATCCCCTTGCCCACTTTGGTGTTTTGCAGCAGGGTATGGAGACCCGCCAGAGCCAGGACTGTCAGACCGACCACCACCAGATCGTAGTAAACGATCTTCAAGCCCAACAGGTTCACCGCTGAAGCCACGGGTAAAAGATATCTCTGGTTTTCGCCGCCCCATATAAAAATAATGCCATTGCGGAGAAACAGGGCCAGACCGATCGAGATAATGATCAAGGTGGTAGAAGTGACGCGCCGTTCGCGCATGGTTGACCAGATCAACTTCTCTCCGATAAGTGTAAGAATTGCCGTTCCCCCTGCTCCCAGCAACATCGACAGCCAGATGTTGATCCCCGTAGTGTTAGCCAGCAGGGTGAGATAGGCTCCTGTGGTCATTAAATCCCCATGGGCAAAGTTGGGAAGGCGGAGAATACCAAACGTCAGGGTCAGTCCCACCGCCGCCAGGGCAATAATGCTACCGACCGCTACCCCATTCACGAGCAGTTGTGCTAAGTCATGCATAAATTATCGTATCCATTACCAGGGACGAGACCAGAGATTGTCTGCAGGGGAAAACCACTGAGCAATGTTCGCCCTGCCAGACCTTTTGGGTACCCCCTACCGTAGGGCAAATTTAGCATAAGTTGTAGCAGCCCAACTGATGATTCAACCGCCATCAGTCACGATCTGCTAAGGTAAAGGTGATTTTGGGGTGACTATGCTTTCCCTTGCCAATCTTGCCTCCTCCCGTGGGCGGCAGGCCGAAATTATTGAAGTGGTTCTCCGCAATGGTTGGGGTTACTTCCGCAGCCAGATCGGTTTGGGAGAAACAGAACTGGAAGCACCTTCTCTTCCCTTACCGGAGGTGTTGTGCAAAATTTTAATCGAGTTGGGTCCAACCTTTGTCAAGCTGGGGCAACTGCTGAGTACCCGTCCTGACCTGTTGGGGCCCGAATATATTGCCAGCCTGGAAACTCTGCAAAGTGATGTGCCAGCTTTACCCTGGAGTGAAATTGCGCCAATTCTAGAACAGGAATTGAATAGTCCGATCGCTACGGTCTTTGCCCAGGTCAATGAAGTGGCGATCGCGGCGGGTTCCTTAGCCCAGGTCCATCAAGGGTATCTTCCCGATAATCGTAAAGTGGCGATCAAAATTCAGCGTCCAGGGATTCGTCCGATCATCGAGCGAGATTTGGAAGTGTTGCAAGTGCTGGCGGAACTGTTCAGTAACGATCGGCTGGGTGCTGCCTATGACCTGCTTGGGCTGGTGGAAGAATTTCGTAACACCTTGTTGGCGGAACTGGATTTTCGCCGGGAAGCCCGCAATACCGAACAGATGGGGCAGAATTTAGCCCAAAGTCCCCTCTGGCAGCCGGGGCAGGTGATTGTTCCCCAGGTGTACTGGGAGTTGACCAGTGAAAAAGTGCTGACTCTGGAGTGGCTGGAAGGGATTAAACTGACAGAGGTAGAATTACCGACCCACCGCAAAGAAGCTCTGGCGGCCCTGGCGGCCCAGGTTGTCATGCAACAGATGTTTCTGGATGGCACCTTCCACGCCGATCCCCATCCGGGTAACTTTTTCTATGTTGGTGATGGTGAGATCGATCGCATTGCCCTGCTGGATTTTGGCATGGTGGCGACCCTCGATCCTCGCACCCAGCAAATTCTCACGGATCTACTGATTGGGATCATTTACCAGCAACCCCGGCAGGTAGCTCAGGCGGTGCGAGAATTGGGCTTTACCCGCTTAGAAATTGACATTCGGGCGGTGGAGGAATCCTTCGATCGACTGCTGCGCCGTTTCTATACCCGCCCCCTCTCTGAAATCAATATGGCGGAATTGTTCAACGAGGCCCTGCGGATTCCCCGCGAAAACAAGATTCAGATGCCGGGAGCAATCGGCTTGTGTGCCAAAGCGATCGCCAACATTGAAGGCCTTGCCCGTAAACTCGATCCCCTCTTTCCCTTTGTCACCGTTGCCCGTCCAGTCATGGAGCGATCGTTACAACAACGCCTGTTAGGAACCCACCTGCTTGGTGATACTGCCCGCTCAGCTCTTTACCTGTCCCGTATGCTGAGTGAACTGCCCCAACGGCTAGAAATTCTGGTCGATCGGTTGGAGCGATCGGAATTAGGACTAAACCTGCGCTGGCGGGGAGCAGAAGAGTTTCAAAAAAATCAGAATAAATCCCAACGGCGACAAACCCTGTCAATTCTTTCTGTGGGAATGATGCTGTCCGGCTCCTTACTGCTGGCGGCCCATTCCACTGCCGCATCGACCTTCTCTCCTGGTTTTACCCTGGTCTGGAGCCAGACTTTGCTGGGGGCTGGACTGAGCCTGGGCTTATGGTTGCTGGGGGAATTCTTCTTGAAGCCCTGACCAGGATCGGTAAAAAGGCTGGGGAAAAGCCATATAGAGTGAACAAAAAAGCGCCCTCCCAGATGAGAAGACGCTTGAACCAATTAATCAATTACCTGCTAGAGCGTGGGCTTAGAAGGTGAAGGTAGTTCTGAGCACACCCTGATAGATGGTTGGGTTAACAGAGGTGTTGTTGGGGTTAAACACCGCCGAGAAGATGGGGGTGATGCTGATGTTATCGCTGATTGGGAAGCGATAGAAGGCTTCAACGTTCACCTGGTTTTCATTGTTGATGTCGCCAGTGGCCCCATTGAAAGCATTTTGAGTGATCATCGGAGCACCCGCCGCTACTGCAAAGAGAGAGCCAGGAATGAAGATGTCTTTGGCTGCGAAACCACCCATGAAAGTGATGGCTTCAAAATTATTTTGCAGGATCGGTGATGGAGCTAGAAATGGAGCGTAGGGAATGGGGTTAAAGGCTTGACTATCATCACTGTTATCGAGGAAGGCATAACCCGCCCGACCGAAGACACCAAAGCGACCAAAGCTCATCTCAAAGTTCAAACCAATGGCATTGGCTCCCACCCCAAAGGTACGGGAATTGGTGTATTGCAAGCGAGCTGCAAAATTGTTCTTGCCATCGTTAAAGGTATTGGCATACTGCAATTCAAAGCTCCCTTGATAGGGATCGCCAGCAAATCCTCCCTGGTGGCCGTTGTCGCAGGCATTGCCATTAGGGTTGTCAGGGCTAAAAGCGTTACGAGTTGCGATGCCAGCACAGCTAGCCATATAGAGGGCTTTGACGGTGAAAGGTCCTTGATTGGGGTTCCACTGCACTGCTGCTCCAGCCCCGCCATAGAAGTTGATGGCATAGGGGATGATGAAGGGGTTATTAATGAAGAACCAGGAACCAAAGTCGGAAGCTGGGGCATTGGCATAGCTGTTGAAGTCGATGATGTCACTGGGGTAAAACTGAGGCCCAGCGGTAATCGTGACATCTTTGAAGGGCTTGAAGGTATAGCTCAAGCGATAGAGGAAAAAGTTTGTGCCGAAACCAGACCAGTAGTAGTTGCCGGGGTTGAAATATTGGGTTTGCCCATCAAGAGTAAATGTACTTAAAGTAGGTGGTCTGGAACCGAGAGAAGCTGCCCCGATCGCATCCTGCCCCCCATTACCCGCAGCCAGGGTGGTTTGCAGCAGGTCACTGCCCGTAAAGCTGGTGTTCAAGCTCAGCAGGGTGGCAGCAATCACGGTGGGATTCTGCTCACCTGAGATCAAGCCCAAGTCTGCACTATTGACTAGATCCCCGTTATTACGACCACCGCTGTAGCCACCGTACTGGAAGGACATGACGGCCAGACCTTGCAGCTTAGTCGTGGTAGAGAACTGTTGGGCTTCCAGTTTGGCGGTACGAGCTTCCAAGCCATCCACTCGACCGCGGAGGGTAGCCAGTTCAGCGGCAAATTCTTCCTGTAACTTACGGACGGCAGCCAGGTCTTCTTTAGTGGCAAAACGGTCAGAGATGACATCCAAGCAAGCATTGAGGGCAGCAGCCAGTTCATAGCGGGTGGCGGCACGATTCCCCCGGAAGGTGCCATCGGGATAACCAGCAATACAACCGTATTTTTCAACCAGGGATTGCAGTGCTTGGAAGGCCCAGTCGGTTGGACGGACATCTGACAATTGTGAGACGGAGGTCACCTGGTCCATGCCGTCTGCAGCGGCCAGTTCGATAGCAGAGGTGCTAACAGGGGTCACCTCAGCAACGGTAATGGGGGCAGGGGCAGCCATCTGAGGAACCGCTTGATCAGGCTTGGCAGCTACTGCTAGAGCAGGATCTGAGTTGGTGACGACAGGGGCAGATTGGATTTGAGAAAGACTTGCAGCGCTTTCAGAGGGGGACAAACTTTCGTTAGAGGCATCGGCGGGGGAAACACCAGCCAAGAGTCCAAGCAAGCTGATGCTACCTGCTAATAGATAAGCTTTTTTCACTTTATTTACTCCTCACTCACTTCAGGCAATCATGGCTTTGCAGAACTTTACAGTACTTTCAAAACCTTAAGGTATGAACATACCCTTAACTTCAAAAGGAAGTTGTCTAATATGCTACCAAAGCATACTCGTATTTGGCAACCATTCAGGCAAGCACTTCCTTAAACTTATCTGCTGACTGCTATACGCCAGGATAAGTGGCTTGATGCAGTCTAAAGTCCTAAGTTTGTATTTCAACAATAAAATCAAGACCAGGCTGCTTAAGTCATCTATCCCACGGTAGAGAGAATCAATATTTCAAGTCTGGAGTTGAATTAACTCAACCTTATAGCCATTCGGGTCTTCCACAAACGCAATCACTGTTGAACCATGTTGCATTGGTCCTGGCTGCCGCACCACCTTCCCGCCTCGGTCACTAATTTGGGTGCAGGTCTGGTAAATATCTTCTACTCCGATCGCAATATGGCCGTAGGCATCTCCCAGGTCGTATTGATCCTTTCCCCAGTTATAGGTTAATTCCAAGACTGTGTTGGCCTTTTCATCCCCGTAGCCCACAAACGCCAGGGTAAATTCACCGCCGGGGTAGTCCTTTTTTCGCAGTAGCTTCATTCCCAGGATATCGCAGTAGAAGTGAAGGGATTCTTCCAGGTTCTTAACCCGTAGCATGGTATGTAAGAGTCGCATCGCTTTGTTCTAGTGGTCATCATTAAGTAGTGGTCATCGTTAATCCTAGCTGACATCTGGGTTGGCTAGGGCGTTAGCGCATAGGCATGTGTCCATCGCGACAAAAGACCAGGATATCCTCTGATATAATCAGGAAAATTTTATTTTGGAGGTTAATTTATGACTTGGGTAAGAGTGACAGCCTGCGGTCATTTGGGCGCAAAACCCACAATTAAGCATTTTGACTCCGGTAGCGTGGTTTGTAACTTTGTCCTTTACGTTAGCCGGCAAAAACGGGGCGAAGAAGAAGTTCCTCCACTAAAGTTGTCTGTAGAAGTTTGGGGTAAGCAGGCAGAAAGCTGCATGAATTTTCTAGATAAGGGTTCAAAAGCAACTGTAACTGGCGGACTAGATGAAGAAACTTATCAGGATCGGGAGGGAAATACGGTTACCCGCATGCGTATACGTTCTGCTGAGGTGGTGGACTATGGATTCAAACCCAGTAGCGAAGAATCTCGAGTTCCTGAACCCAGCTTGGATACGGTCTAACTAGAGCCTACCCAGTCATTCAAGTTCTATGTGGGCGGGCGACTTCAGGAGGTTCACAGCCCCAGTCTGAAGAAGTGTTACAGATCCTGACAGACTTGATAAAGCTAGGGAAACTCAGTGGTAGGATGCCCACATTGGAAGAATTTTGCCCTTACAGTGGCCTTAAATTGGGATACGTACAATCGGGAGACTAAATAGTAATGGCTGAAACATTGACTGGACAACCGCCCTTGTTTGGTGGCAGCACCGGGGGCCTCCTCTCAAAAGCGACTACAGAAGAAAAATATGCCATCACCTGGACCAGTCCCGTAGAACAGGTTTTTGAAATGCCTACGGGTGGGGCAGCGGTGATGCGGCAGGGAGATAACCTGCTTTATTTGGCCCGGAAGGAGCAATGCATCGCCCTGGGCGGTCAGCAACTGCGTCCCAAGAAAATTACAAACTACAAAATCTATCGCGTCTTCGCGGATGGTGAAACGGTTCTGCTCCATCCCAAAGATGGGGTGTTTCCAGAGAAGGTCAACGCTGGACGGGAGGCTGTTAACAGTGTTCCCCGCGCCATTGGCGAGAACCCCAACCCGTCTCAAATTAAATTTAGCGGCAAGAAGACTTACGATCCTTAAGCTGCAGTTCAATTTTTAAATCGTTTTTTTCGGGGGTGGAGCAAAGACGTTCTGCCCCTTTTCAGTTGTAAGTTTGACCAGTTCCCTGTGTCGGCAATTTGAGCGGTGCTTTAGCTGGAGGCACTGGTATAAAATCGCAGGGCAAACTGCCAGAAGCGAGCCGAGAGCCAGAATAAGACCAGCGCCAGTAGGGCTGAACCTAACAACCATTCCCCCTCAGCACGGCGCAGGATGACCGTTGCCGGAACTGTAGTCAAAAAGGCTACCGGGATAATGAAGGTGAAGAAGAAGCGATAGGCAGCGGGATAGGCACCGATCGGATATCGACCTGCTTCGACCAAGCCCCGCAAGACCTCCGTGACGTTATAAATTTTCACAAACCAGATGCTGGTTGCCCCCAGAATAAACCAGAGGCTGTATAGACTGAGCAGACCAAACCCGAGGGGAATCGCTCCGGCCAGGTAATCTAAGCCGTGTAGCCCCAGTTGCCCCCCCGCATAGCCGATTAAAATCAGTCCAAATAGAATATCTGGCAAGCCCCAGGGGGAAAGGGAATAGGTGGAGAGCCAGAACTGGCTACTGATGGGTTTAAGTAAGATAAAATCCAGTGTGCCTTCCTGGACATGGCGGACAATGCGGTTCAAATTGGGCACCAGGAAGGTGGCGGACATCCCCTGGAGTAAGGTGAACACCCCCAGCACAACTAAGGCTTCTGACCAGGACCAATCGGCAAACGTATAGTCTTTGCGGTAGAATAGAAATAAACCAAATAAGCTGCCCGCCAGATTGCCTAAGCTGCTGAGGCTGGCCAGGAGAAAATTAGCTCGGTACTCCATTTCCGCCGCGATCGCTGCAGTCCAGAATAAACTCAGGATGTTGAAGTAGCGCTGCATGAGATTTACCCAGAGGTAGAGGTAGCTGCGATCGAAGGAGGGGAGTTCTCCGGTGCAGCGGTGGTCAAACGGAGGGGAGACCCGTGTTTGCGGGCCATATCCAGGGCTAGATTGATCTTCTCCTCTGCCTCTGCCTTTCTTAAGGTCAGCACATAACCTTGACCCTGGCGATGGGTTTCAGTGGCGGTGTTAAAGGCCACTTCCCTGGGTAACTCGAATACCTGACTCAATACAGCCACCAAAAATTCGATTGACTTACCCGGATGGGAGACAAAAATCTGGCTGTGGGATTCGGACTGCTCGTAGGGTAGCTCAGCCATGGTTTGAGTCTCCTCTGTAGTCAGGTAGGGAGAGCCGACATCTCGGAGGATTGAATTCAGTTTTGAAGTTAGGGGTGCACAGTTACTGTAGCTACAGCGGGAACACAGGAACACCCGTTGCTGCCGGGGCCCAAACAGGGGCGGTTCAGTGTGGAGTTGACGACAGCCACAGCGGGGACAGGCCTGGGGAAAAATAGCAAAATAGTCGCGGCGATTGCGGGGCCCACCCGTCTTGACAATCTGTTGAATTCTGGCTGCCTGATCAGCAAACCCCAGTTGTTCTTTGCGTTGCCGATCGACCCGATAACTCAGCCAGAAAACCCAGAGCAAGCCACTGAGAAGACAGCCCCAGATCAGGCAGATGAGCGCATACCCCAAGAACAAAGCCATTGCCCTTAAACCTACTTTGGACTGAATTTGTTGGCTCAAACTCCTCTGCGATCATAACTTTAACTTTTGCCATCACCACTGCAGGGGAGGATCAATTTGGCGGTTGGGTCGAGCGATCGACTCAGGGACATGCGAAACTGGAAAAGAATCTCCAGACCAACCGGAAGCCATGATGAAATGGGCTAGTGCAATTTCTACCCGATATTCGTTGGAAGCGGCGGTTAAGGAAGTGACCCGTCAAACCCAACACGCTCTGGGTCAACCTGCAGATCTGGCTCTGGTGTTTATTTCCTCCAGCTTTGCCAGTGAATATTCTCGTCTCTTGCCCCTGCTCCAGGACCATTTGACTGTCCCCCACTTGATTGGCTGTGGCGGTGAGGGGGTGATTGGGATGAACCGGGATGGGGAATCAGAAGAAGTGGAAAGTGAACCGGCCCTGGCCCTGATGCTGGGTCATCTACCGGGGGTTAACCTCCATCCTTTTCATATTGTCGCGGAAGACCTGCCCGATCTGGATAGCCCGCCTGACCAGTGGATCGATTTGATCGGCGTGGAGGTAGAAACCCAGCCCCATTTTGTTCTGCTCGCTGATGCCTTAACTGCAAAAATTAATGACCTGTTGCAGGGATTAGATTATGCCTATCCCGGAGCGATTAAGATTGGTGGTTTGACCAACAGTAATAATTCCCGGGGTTGTGGTCTGTTCTGTAATTCAACGCTCTATCGGGAAGGCTGTATTGGGATTGCTTTAAGTGGGAACCTGGTTCTGGAAACGATCGTAGCCCAGGGCTGTCGTCCGATCGGGGAACCCTATCGCGTGGCGGAGGCGGAACGAAATATTGTCTTGAAACTGGAACCCCTGACGGTGGAAGCCAGCCCGTCCAGTTCATCGGCGCGATTACAAACCCCCCTAGAAGCTCTGGAAGATTTAATTCGGGAGTTAAGTGAGTCCGATCGCCAACTGGCCCAAGACTCTTTGTTTGTCGGTGTTGTCCGGGATGAGTTCAAGCAAACCCTAGAACCGGGAGATTTTCTGATCCGTAACCTGATTGGTCTCGATCCGCGAGCTGGGGCCATTGCGATTGGCGATCGGGTACGGCCTGGCCAGCGGATTCAATTTCACCTGCGCGATAGTGAAGCATCGGCAGCGGATCTGGAATTGCTGTTGCGACGTTACAACCAAACCCTGGAACCCACCGCCCAGCCCAATGGAGCTTTGCTATTTTCTTGCTTGGGACGAGGAGTTGGGCTCTATGGCAAACCCAATTTTGACTCTCGGCTGTTCAGCCGCTACTTGAATACCATTCCCCTGAGTGGCTTCTTCTGTTATGGCGAAATCGGTCCCCTGGGTGGAGAAACATTTCTGCATGGCTATACCTCCGCCTTTGGGATTTTCCGCTCCCCTTAGGTTGGGGTGGGATCACGGCTTGGATCATTGGGGATCAAAATTCAGTAAAAGTACTCAGTCGAGACCAAAGCCTTGTAATATCAGAAACAGGGACTAAATTCTCTACTGCCAGACGCTTGTAACAGATAAGTTAGGCGATTCAAGTTAGGCGATGCAAATTTGGGACTGTTGCTGTAGACCTAGAAGAGACGAAGTAAAGGAAAAGTTATGACCTCTAAGCCAGACCGTGTAGTTGTCATTGGGGTTGCCGGAGATTCGGGATGCGGTAAATCCACTTTTTTACGCCGCCTGGCAGATCTGTTCGGCCGAGAATTTATGACTGTGATCTGCCTGGATGACTACCATAGCCTGGATCGCAAACAGCGCAAGGAAACCGGCATCACTGCCCTGGATCCCCGGGCCAACAACTTTGATTTGATGTACGAACAGATCAAAGCTCTCAAGAGTGGTCAGGCGATCGACAAACCGATCTACAACCACGAAACCGGCCTGATCGATCCGCCGGAGCGGGTGGAACCCAACAATGTGGTCGTGATCGAGGGCTTACATCCCCTCTATGACCAGCGGGTGCGGGAGCTGATCGACTTCAGTGTTTACCTGGACATCAGCGACGATGTCAAAATTGCCTGGAAAATTCAGCGGGACATGGCCGAACGCGGTCACACCTATGAAGATGTGCTGGCTTCGATTAATGCCCGTCGTCCTGACTTTGACGCTTACATCGATCCCCAGAAGCAGTATGCCGACGTGGTGATCCAGATTCTCCCCACTCAACTTGTGAAAGAAGAAAAAGTGGGTAACATTCTGCGGGTGCGGCTGCTGCAAAAAGATGGCGTGCCTGGGTTTGAACCCGTTTATCTCTTCGATGAAGGTTCTACCATTAACTGGATTCCCTGTGGGCGTAAACTGACCTGTTCTTATCCTGGCATCAAAATGTTCTATGGTCCCGATGAATACTATGGCCATAGTGTTTCCGTGCTTGAGGTGGACGGCCGCTTCGATCGCCTGGATGAGGTGATCTACATTGAAGGGCACCTGAGCAATACCTCTGCCAAGTACTACGGTGAAATGACCCACCTGCTGCTCCAACACCGTGACTATCCAGGTTCCGATAATGGTTCCGGGTTATTCCAGGTGTTGACCGGGTTGAAAATGCGGGCCACCTACGAACGGCTCACCGCTCAAGAAGTCCAGGAACCCGCTGTGGTGTAGTTCATTACCTTCCTGAATTCTTAACCCCACCCTGCTCTAAATCAGCAACTTCAGTTCTACAACCTGTGAGGTAACTCGCGATGTAGCTGAGGAGCGATGGTTTTGCTCTGATCATTCGTCATCCTTAAAAGTACAGACTTTAAGTACTTGGCTAAGGGATGTGGGAGTAAAACCATGAAAAAGGTGTTAGCAGCAGGATGGGTATTCGTTTGTCTGGGTATTTTTTCCGCTTCCAGTGTTTTTGCTCAGACGACCACCAATCACCCCGCAGGGCAGACCGGGCGCAATACCCCAGAGCTCCCCAGGCAGCAAACCCAGAACAGGCTGGAAAGTGCTGGACAGCAAACCCAGAACACCCTACAGAATGCTGGAGAAGGCGCTAAAAATACCCTGGAAAATACGGGTAATGAGGCAAAAACCTCCCTGGAAGACACAGGAACGGGGATCAAAGATAGGCTGGAGTCAGCAGGACGGGTTCCCTATCGTGCTTTGAGGCGATTTTTTACGGGTGAATAGAGGACGGGCAGTCATATGGGGGGGAGAGCAAATCCCATCGCCTGTCGGACCTGGTTGAGGGTTTGGTTAGCCAGACCTGCGGCTTTTTCCCGTCCCTCTTGCAGCACAGAGGCTAGATAGCCCTTTTCTGCCATCACTTCGGCATACGTGGTTTGAATTGGCTGCAGGGCGGCGATCGCGGCTTCGGTTAACAGGGGTTTGAACTGCCCCCAGCCCATTTCGGCGCATTCTCTGGCTACGGCCTCTTTGGATTGACCAGAAAGGAGCATATAGAGACTGAGCAGGTTGTGACATTCGGGGCGATCGGGATCATCAAAGGTTAACCCCCGCACCGGGTCAGTCTTACAGCGCTTAATTTTTTTCTGAATCTCCTCTGGGGGATCGAGCAAATTAATCCGGCTCATTTCTGCTGGATCGGACTTGGACATCTTTTTCGTCCCATCCGTCAGGCTCATCACCCGTGCTCCCGCTTTCTGGATCAGGGGTTGGGGTAATTTCAGAATCGGTTGCTCTTCAGAGCCAAATAGGTAATTTACGCGCAGAGCAATATCGCGAGTCAGTTCCAGGTGTTGCTTCTGATCCTCTCCCACGGGCACCAGATCGGCCTGATAGAGGAGAATATCCGCCGCCATCAGCACCGGGTAGTCTAGCAGACCTGTATTGACATTTTCTCCCTGGCGAATCGCTTTTTCCTTGAACTGGATCATACTCTCCAGCCAGTTGAGCGGGGTAATGCAGTTAAACAACCAGGTCAGTTCGGCATGGGCAGGAATGTGGGACTGGATAAAAATGGTTGATTGTTCTGGGTCAATCCCACAGGCCAGGTAAAGGGCGGCCACTTTATAGGTATTTTCTGCCAGGGTTTTGGGATCGTGGGGAACGGTAATGGCATGTAGATCTACGACACAGAAATAGTTATCGTACTGAGCCTGGCCCGCTACCCAGTTGCGAATAGCCCCCAGATAATTGCCTAAATGCAGGCTACCTGTGGGTTGAACCCCAGAAAGAACTCGCTGCTTTGTCATTCCATCCTTCATTTTGCTGTTACAACTCAGTTTGGCATTTTTTGGATTCCGAATTTTTGGAGCTGGAGTTACGGTAAATTTGGAGTGCCCTTGGCTTTTGGTTTCTGGCCTGTCTCATCCTCCCTCCAACTTCCCTTTAGCAATGCAAACCAAGCACCCATTTGAGTTGCAGCCCTCTCTGTCTCCCCTGCCCGCAACCGCGATTTCGGTGGTTGTTCCCCTCAAAAATGAAGTGGAGAGCTTGACCCACTTAATTGAGGCGATCGCTGCGTCCCTCAGCCAGGCTCAGTGCAGCTACGAAATTATTGCTGTGGATGATGGTTCCACGGATGGCACCACGGCCCTGCTCAAACACCTGGCCCAAAGCCGCACAGATCTTCAGGCCGTGATTCTGCGCCGTAACTATGGTCAAACTGCCGCCATGGCCGCCGGTTTCAATTATGCCCGCTTTCCGGTCATTGTCACCCTGGATGGAGATCTGCAGAATGATCCGGCGGATATTCCCCACCTGGTCACAACATTGGCCGAGGGCTACGATCTGGTCTGCGGTTGGCGAAAACAGCGGCAGGATGATGCTCTCACCCGCTTATTGCCTTCGAAAATGGCCAACTGGCTGATCGGCAAAGTGACGGGGGTGGCCTTGCATGATTACGGCTGTTCCCTCAAGGCTTATCGGGCCGAACTGGTAGCAGATATGAATTTGTACGGTGAACTGCATCGCTTTCTCCCTGCCCTGGCGGCGATCGAAGGGGCCCGCATTACAGAAATTCCGGTCAATCACCATGCCCGTCAGTTTGGCAAAAGCAAGTACGGTTTGGGACGGACGTTTCGGGTCTTGATGGATCTGCTGACAGTTTATTTTTTCAAAACCTTTCTCACCCGCCCCATGCATATCTTTGGCTGGTTTGGTTTGATCTGTATGCTGCTGGGAATGCTGACCGGGGGTTATCTGACCGTGCTGAAATTAGGACTGGGGGTCGCGATCGGCCATCGTCCCCTGCTGATTCTGGCGGTGTTGCTGTTTTTGACCGGACTGCAACTGTTCAGCTTTGGCTTACTGGCAGAACTGCTGATGCGAACCTACCACGAATCCCAGGGCCGGCAAATTTACCGAATTCGTGAAGTGATCCGCAACTGTGCTACGTTGGAATAGTTGTGACTAAAATCGCACATCCGGGAATTCGGGTGTTTCTGCTGCTGTCTGCTAAGAAAATGACTGCTCAGAAATACGACTGGATGGAGGATTAACCCGAAAAGGAGAATCTAATATCATGCCTGTTTTGAGTTTGGCTCAAATGCTGGAAGCTGGTGTCCATTTTGGCCATCAGGCTCGCCGCTGGAATCCTAAAATGTCTCCCTACATCTTTACCGAGCGGAATGGGGTACACATTATTGACCTGGTGCAGACTGCTCAGTTGATGGATGAGGCTTACGAATACGTTCGTTCCGCTTCTGAAGAAGGTAAGCGTTTTCTGTTTATTGGCACCAAACGTCAGGCGGCTGGATTGGTCGCCCATGAAGCCCAACGCTGTGGCAGTTACTTTATTAACCAACGCTGGTTGGGGGGCATGCTGACCAACTGGACGACGATCAAAACCCGGGTGGAGCGGCTGAAAGAACTGGAACGGCGGCAGGAAACCGGGGCGTTAGATCTGTTGCCCAAACAGGAAGCCTCCATGCTGCGGCGGGAAATGGAAAAGCTGCAAAAGTACCTGGGCGGCATTAAGCAAATGCGTAAACTCCCCGATGTGGTGCTGATCGTCGATGTGCGGCGGGAATACAATGCTGTGCAGGAGTGCCACAAACTGGGAATTCCGATCGTCTCCCTGCTGGATACAAATTGTGATCCCGATGAAGTGGATATTCCCATTCCCGCCAATGACGATGCGATTCGATCGATCAAACTGATCGTGGGCAAGCTGGCGGATGGCATTTATGAAGGCCGTCACGGTCAACTGGACACTGAGGAAGACTACGAAGACTATGAAGGTGCAGAGGCTGATTACGAAGAAGAGATCGACTTTGAACCCGAGGAAGAAGAAACAGAAGAGTAAGCTGCACCTCCTCTTTCTATCTATCCCTTCCTATTTATGATCAATCTAGGTAACCGCAACGACTGAGGCAGGATATGGCAGAAATCACGGCACAACTGGTCAAACAACTGCGCGATAAAACCGGCGCGGGCATGATGGACTGCAAAAAAGCCCTGCAGGAAACTGGGGGCGAGATGGAAAAGGCGATCGACTGGCTGCGGCAAAAAGGGCTGGCTTCTGCTGGTAAAAAAGCAGGCCGTCTCACCGCTGAAGGTCTGGTCGATAGCTATATCCACACCGGCGGACGGATTGGTGTTTTGGTAGAAGTCAACTGCGAGACCGATTTCGTGGCCCGTAACGATGCCTTCCGCTCCCTAGTGCAGGATATTGCCAAGCAAATTGCTGCCTGCCCGAACGTGGAGTACGTCAGCATTGATGAAATTCCTCCTGCTACGGTGGAGCGGGAAAAGGCGATCGCGATGGGTTCCGATGCCCTGAAGGGTAAGCCGGAAAATGTGAAGGAAAAAATTGTCCAGGGCAAGATGGACAAAACCCTGCGGGAACTCTGCCTGCTGGATCAACCATTCATCCGCGATCAAAGTATTACGGTGGAGGAACTGATCAAACAGGCGATCGCCCAATTGGGAGAAAACGTCAAAGTGCGTCGCTTTGTCCGCTTTGTCATGGGTGAAGGGATCGAGAAGGAAGAGGCCAATCTGGCTGAAGAAGTTGCTGCCCAAATTGCTGCAAAAGAAGCCCCTCCTGCAGTGGTGGAAGCTCCTGTGGCAGAAGCACCTGAACCGGCTGTGGCAGAAACCCCTGAGGCTGAGCCAACGGCAACGGAAAGCAAGCCTGCTAAATCTAAGACCAGCAAAAAGAAAAAGTAGTTACTGCTTCCTCTTTTGAACTATCGGTTCATATCAAGTGGACGCGATAAGAGGAGTCAGTAGAGCTTAATACTTACCAAGCATCCGTTTGATCCAATCCGATTGAGCGGATGTTTTTACTCTGCTTGTAAAATTTCTACGGCAGTCAGGTTGAGATCAGGGAAGTTTGGCGATCGCAGCCGATCGTTTCCCGTAAATTCCTGATCGTCATAGCGGCCCTGAACGAGGTGGCAGAGGGTAATTTTGGCTGCCAGGGGGTCAACAATCCAGTACTCAGGAATATCCAGCACACTGTATTCGGTATGTTTGGCCCGGTAGTCTTCAACCTGGGTGGAAGGACTGACAAACTCAACAACTAAAAGGGGTGGTGGTTCATGCAGCCGCACGATCGCCTCTCGCTGGCGCATCCCAACCCATTGCACTGTAGGCAATACAACCACATCGGGAATTCGCACCGTATCCCAACGGGTTCCTCTGGGGGATTGGATCCCAAGCACCATTTGTTTAACTGTCCAGGGCAATTGGGTCCGGCGGATCTCGGCTTTGAACTGGTCCGTCAGAAAATCGCTAATTGCACCATGTTCCCCACTCCCAATGGTCATCGGTAACAGGTCTCCATCCACCAGTTCGTAGGGGGTATCTGTGCCATCGGTGTAGGTCAGGTAATCTGCTAATGTTAGTTTTTTAGTGGCAATTGTCATCAGATCCTATCTTTTTACTTGTGCTAGAAAAGAATCCTGGTGGGTTATCTGGAGGGGAGGTGGCTGTTCAAGGACGATCGTACAGGTATGGAGCCAGCCTTGCTATAAAACTATAACCGAGCGTTAGAGGGAAGCTTAGTAATTGGTTTGGGTAGGATAAGATGATGAAGAGCCGAGCTTAGAACGGTTGATCAATAACATCTGAGTTCGCTCAAAGGTTTACACTGCCTGAGTTGCAAGGATTTGCCCGAACATTGGTCAAGGGTTTACCATGAGCCAGTTTTTTCAGGGATTGTTGAGCAGGTTTTTCCCAAAACCGTCTCCAAATGTCTCCCACTCCACCTTCTTAGCCGAAGGAACAGTCCTGAGTGGCAGGTATCGAATTGATGTGCGCCTGAGCAAAGGTGGTTTTGGGAACACTTATCAAGCCCTGGATTTGACCCTGGAACGCGCTGTGGCAATCAAAGAATTTTACCCACAAAACCTGGCCGATCGGGAGACAGGGCAATTAGTCGCATTTCCATCTAAAGAGGGTGAGTATGAAAGATGGCTGCAACGGTTTGTTCGGGAAGGAAAAATTTTAGCTCAACTCAGCCATCCGGGAATTGTGACCGTTTACGACCTGTTTGAGGAATGGGGTACGGCCTACATGGTCATGGAATTTCTGGAGGGCAGAACCCTTGAGGCTGAACTGCACACCCAGCCTGAACATCGGTTTTCTGAACCGCGAGTGGTCGAAATGATAACAACTCTGGTGAATGCCTTAGACACCATCCATCAAAAGGGAATTTATCATCTTGATCTCAAACCCGCCAACATCATGGTGAAGCAAGATGGTTCAATTGTGCTGATAGATTTTGGATCTGCCAAGCAGGACTTTAGCAAAACGACCAGAGCTTATACCCCAGCCTATGCCCCTCCAGAACTTTTTACCGGGGAGAGTCTTGGCCCGGAAAGTGACCTGTTTGAGTTGGGCATGATGCTGCATGAACTGCTGACGGGCATACGTCCTCCATCCGTATTTGAGCGGGATCAGAATATTTGGGACCCCCAAACCTTGTCAGAACCCTGGCGTACCATGCTAATAGAGGCTCTAAGGCTGAGACGAGTTCATCGTCCTGGCAGCGTGAAGAAATGGTGGCAAACCTATTTTGAGTGGGTCAGGCAGGCAGAAACTGGCAAAAATAAAGTTGAACCAAGAATGGAAGCAAGAAAACCTAACCCAGGGGTGGCCAATCAACCAACTCAGCCACGGGAACCCGTCAAACTGCCCCGCACTGTACCTGAACCGCCGCCTCCCCCTAAATCGCCACTTACTGTAGAAGCAAATTACCGGGGTTCTCAACGGTTACGAACTTTCGGGTTTGAAGTTGTGACTGTGAATGACCAGGGAGAAATTATTAAGCGGGTGCAGCAGCAAGCCCGGTATTTTTCTGAAGATCTGGGGAACGGGGTAACGCTGGAGATGGTGGCCATCCCTGCCGGAGAGTTTATGATGGGATCGCCAGCAGATGAATTAGATAGAGACAGCAATGAAGACCCCCAGCACCGGGTCATTCTCTCAGCTTTTTACATGGGACGTTTTCAGGTGACTCAAGCTCAATGGCAGGTGGTCATGGGCAATAATCCCTCACACTTTAAGGGCGAAAAACGTCCAGTGGAGATCATTTCCTGGAACGATGCTCAAGAATTCTGCAAACGCCTCTCTCAAAAAACAGGACGGAAATACCGTTTACCGAGTGAAGCCGAGTGGGAATATGCCTGCCGGGCTGGAACCACTACCCCGTTCTATTTTGGTCCCACAATCACGACTGATTTAGCCAACTATCGCGGAACAGATTGGCAGTTCGGGGATAGGACCTATCCAGGAAATTATGGATCTGGTCCCAAAGGTCAATATCGGGAACAAACTACAGAGGTCGGCAGCTTTCCCCCCAACGCATTTGGTTTATATGATATGCATGGCAATGTGTGGGAATGGTGTGAGGATGTCTGGCACGATAGCTACAAGGGTGCGCCAACGGATGGAAGTGCGTGGGTAAGTGGAGGTGATTCTAATTTCCGGCTCCTGCATGGTGGTTCGTGGGACGGCAATCCCAGGCATTGTCGCTCAGCGTTTCGCAATAGGTACTATGCGTACAACAGGTTCTTCGACAGCGGCATTCGGGTTGTCTATTCCTCTCCAGGACTCTTATAGCCCTTTGTCCTTTTGCCCTTTGCTCTTTGCTCTGTTTACTTTTCACTTTTCCCTTCGCGCTTTGCGCGATCAATTTTTTTTACAATTTTAGACTCCATCTAATGGGTTGTTAAAACGAAGCTCCCTTAAAATTGCTTGGCGGAGCTTCCAGGTATCACCGTGTTCTAAATGGGCAAACCAGCTTTGTAAGGACTGATTAACAGTATCAAGATCTATTTTGCCGTCAGCAAGGTCAGCTTGTAACTGCTTAAGTCTACGTCGCCCTTTTCGCAGGTTATCATTTCTAACGCGAATACGGTCTGGTAAAATTCTAAATCCCAAGAAGTTAGCTCCTTGCTTAGTTTCAAATAGCTGGGTCTTAATGGGGTGTAGTTTCAGTCTCAACCCCGCTAAAAACTCTTCAATTATCAGTCGAGCATCGGTTAGGAAAACATAATCATCACTAAAAAGGGCAAAATCATCGACATAGCGCACGTATTTTTTAACCTTTATTTTCTCTTTGACAAAATGATCGAAACCATTTAGATAGACATTGGCAAAAAACTGGCTGGTCAAATTCCCGATCGGAAGTCCTCTACGACGCATGAGTGGAGCTAATAGATCATCTCCAGGGAAATATTCATAGACAGGCTCCTGTTCATTGCTGGCATCAATAATCTTGTCAATTAACAATAAGGTATTTTGACATTTTATCTTGTGTCGCAACTGATTTTTAAGAATTTCATGATCAACACTGGCGAAATACTTCTGAATATCACACTGCAAAATATATCGGCACTGACGGGTGAATTGAGTAAAGCGTTTTAATCCACGGTGGGAACCATAGCCAACCCGATTGGCATAGGAGTCTGCAATAAAAGTCCATTCAATAATCGGCACAATCACATGGCAGAGCGCGTGGTGAACAACTCGATCCCGGTAAGGAGCAGCAGAAATCAGACGGGGCTTAGGTTCAAAAATCCGAAATGTTCGGTATCCACCTGGCGTATAGGATTGGTTTTGCAATTCTTCTTGCAAGCACAATAGCTCGGCTTCAAGATTGTAGTTAAAAGCCAGAACATTTTCACGAAAGCGTTTTGCCTTTTGAGCTTTGTGGCTGGCCAGCAGAAGGTTTTCAAAGGCTGTAATTTTTCCCCAGAGTTCCCCATAACGTTTCATGGTTTGTCCTGTTGCCCACGCTGTTGTTTGATCCAGCCCCCTAACTCCTTACCAATTTCCGTCAATAGTTTGCTGGCATACTCATATCGCTGTACTGAAATCAGACCAAAATCCAGCAGCAGGCGGCTCTGATAGCGTAGAATATCCACCTTACTATTCAGCGGTTGCAATACACTCAGCTTGGGATTTGCGTACCTGGCTGCAATCAGCCCTTCCAGCAGTTCATAGAGGTTAGCAATAATTCGGTTTCCCAACATAAATTTGTGGTCACGGGGCAGGCGATTCAGAATCGGTACATACCACCGGATCAGATCATAAGTTTTCTGGATAACAGGTAATTCCTCCATCTTTAAAGTTTAGAGTAAGGATGGGGCAGGCAATTCCGGCTCCTACGTGGTGGTTCGTGGAACAACAATCCCAGGAATTGTCGCTCAGCGAATCGCAATAGGAACAATGCGGACAACAGGAACAACAACAACGGCTTTCGGGTTGTCTATTCCTCTCCAGCACTCTTCAGAGTTAGAACTGCTTAATGGGAATTGAGCGGGTGCATTTAGAAGAGTCCAGACCTGCTCCAGTGATACTAACAACGGTATCCAAAAATTAAAATGGGTTGGTTAGCCTGGTAGGGTAACCGAAGCGTTAGCCAGCCCAAAAGTTCTAAGTAGTGCCAATCCTGAGAATTCACGATCGTTTTTTTGAGGGGCATAGTTGATCGCTTGGGAAGTTTGGCTATCTGCTGTACTGAAAGCATTAGGGGTGGGAGGGGGTCTATTGAGGCAGGTTCACTATTAGAGAGGGTACGGCCAAAGTTAAGCACAGCCTTTTGCTGACCTGGGCATAGCGATCGCAGGGTTTACAGAAGAGTTTGTTCTAGAACTGCAATTTGTGCCATGTTGATCCTCCTGCAATATCAACTTTTAGGCTATCAAATCTAAAACTTCTAACTTCAATCAACTGATCTCCCGGCCCTTGCCCGCTCCAGCCAGGTTACTAAGTCTTCAAGTTGAGTAAAGTCTAAAAGGCTCTCCCCCAGTTCTTCAAGTTCGGATACGGTAAGGTTTTCGATCTGCAATTGCAATTCAGCTGGAACAGTCCCAATCTTCCGCGCCAGTAGCTTGAGGATCAACACTCTCTCTTGTTGCATTTTGTGATTGGAAGCGCAGGGGCAATCCTGGAAAAGATGAAAGTTCTGACCTAGATACTCAGGCGTTGATAGATGGCATCCAGGTGTTGGAGCTGGGCCTGGGGGTCAAAGCAATCCGCCAGTTCTGCCTCCGTTAACCGCTCCTTCACCTGAGGATCAGCACTGAGAGCCTGGCGAAAGTTGCCATCCTGGCTATTCCAGGCGGTATGAGCATGGGACTGAACGATCGCGTAGGCTTCTTCCCGGCTCATCCCCTGATTGACCAGTGCTAACAGCACCCGCTGGCTGAAAATCACCCCACCGTAGAGGTTCATATTCCGCTGCATATTGTCGGGATAGACGAGCAGATGCTTGACCAGATCGGTCATTTCCACCAGCATGAAGTGGGCCAGGATGGAGGCATCCGGTAAAACCACCCGTTCTACTGCACTATGGGAAATATCTCGCTCGTGCCAGAGGGCAATATTTTCCAGGGCCGCTGTTGCATGACCGCGTAGAACTCTGGCCATTCCCGTCAACCGTTCTGAACGAATCGGGTTGCGTTTATGGGGCATGGCGGAGGAACCCTTCTGGCCCTTAGAAAAGAATTCTTCCACTTCCAGCACATCAGTGCGTTGCAGGTTACGGATTTCAACGGCAAAGCGTTCGATCGACCCTCCCAGTAAGGCCAGGGTTTGGACATACTCAGCATGGCGATCGCGGGAAATCACCTGAGTGGAGGCGGTATCGGGTTGTAAGCCCAGCTTTTGACAGGCGATCGCTTCTACCTGGGGGTCAATATTGGCGTAGGTTCCCACGGCTCCAGAGATCTTACCAACGGCGATGCTTTGTTGGAGGCGGCAGAGACGATCACGGTTGCGTAACATTTCTGCCAGCCAGCCCGCCAGCTTAAAGCCCAGGGTCATCGGTTCGGCATGAATACCATGGGTACGCCCAACCATAATGGTGTAGCGATGTTGCTGAGCCTGATAGCGAATTGCCTGGATCAGACACTCCACCTGATTTAAGATCACATCCAGACTGGCCACCAGTTGCAAAGCCAGAGCCGTATCCAGAACATCAGAACTGGTCAGACCCAGATGGATATAGCGGCCCGCCTCCCCCACGAACTCATTCACATTGGTCAGAAAGGCGATCATATCGTGCTTGACTTCCGCCTCAATTTCCAACACTCGTTGGGGGTCAAAGTTGGCTTTGGCTTTAATTTCAGCTAGGGCTTCTGCCGGAATCTTACCAAGTTCTGCCTGGGCTTCACAGACAGCAATTTCGACCTGCAACCAGGTTTTGAGTTTATATGCATCAGTCCACAAATCGCCCAGGGCGGGCAGAGTATACCGCTCAATCAAGGCTCATTCCACAGCACAACTGCACTATTGTAAGCTGTTGCCGATCCGCTTTACCAGTTGAATTTTGAGGAAGGGAGCGATCCGATTTCACCTACTTCAATTCTGGATGGCTGGTGGCCAGGCTGGTTGTCCCCATCTGGTTGATCGCTGCAATCATTTGGTAGAGCCGTCCGTGATCCCGTTGATTGAAGTGGAAGATCAGGCGGGGCAGATCGGCAGTTTGATCCATCACCTGTTGGGGCAAGGGTTGTTCAACTCGCAGTTCCTCAGGCAAAGCCGCAGTCTTCTGGATTTTTCCTGTTAGAACAATGTCGGCGAAGTCCTGGTTTAACTGCTCTACCTCCGCATCGGTGAGTTCCTGATTCAAACGCAGCACCAGGCGATCGTCTACGTAGCGGCTGGAATGGTAAACCCGATAGAAACTGGAAATAGCCTGGCAGGCCACGTCCAGATCATCTGTAATCGTATAGAGGCGATGATCCTCAGGGCTGATCAATTCATTCCCCGTCAGATGTTTGGCAATATAGGCATCCCAATCCCGCCAGTAGGAACCACCGGGACGATCCACCAGGACAACGGGAATGGGAGGGGATTTGCCTGTCTGGCTGAGGGTAAGACATTCAAAGGCTTCATCCTGGGTGCCAAAGCCACCGGGAAACAGGGCGATCGCATCTGTTTCTCTTAAAAAAAACAATTTTCTTGTAAAGAAATATTTGAAGTTGATTAACTTAGCATCCCCTTCAATGTAGGGATTAGCCCCCTGCTCAAAGGGCAGTTGAATATTTAAGCCAAAAGAATTTTCGGCCCCCGCTCCCTGATTGGCTGCTTCCATAATTCCACCCCCAGCACCGGTCATCACCATGTAACCCTGGGTGGTAACACGATGGGCAAACTGAACCGCCATCTGATATTCGGGGCTCTCCGGTGCCAGGCGAGAGGAACCAAAAATGGAAATCTTACGAATATGACGATAGGCAGAAAAAACTTGGAACCCCTCGTTTAAGTCTTGAAGAGAAGAGCGGAGAATTTTCCAATCCAGCCGATCCATGCCTCCTGCGGTCATCTGCACCAGTGTGTTCAGCACCTGATAGATCAGATCTCCATTGCCCGCACTGGACAAGCGATCGACGAGTTGCTGGAGCTGGGCACTAAGTTCTTTGAACGCAGGGGATGAAGGAGCAACAGTCATGAACACCTGCCAAGCTAGGAACTCTATTGTACCGAAAACAGGCTAGAACCTCACCAGCCAAAATGGGAGTTTAATCTTGCTCTAAAATTAAAAAACAAGCCCAGAGGTTTTTCCTGGACTTGCAATAGGTTAAACCAGCGTTAACTGACGCCAGCTTTATGTTCAGTTATGCATCCGCAGCCGCAGGAGTGCGTTTATAAGATCTATAAATAGGATTTAAGGGTGGACTTAAAGATGTTTTTCCAGGGTTGTGGCCAGGGTGGTTTTGGGTACGGCACCGACCACCATATCCACCTTTTGTCCTCCCTTGAAGATCATCAGGGTGGGAATACTGCGAATCCCGTACTGGCTGGCGACACTGGGATTCTCATCTGTATTGACTTTGACAACCTTCACCTGTCCGGCGTACTGTTCAGAAATCTCATCAACCACAGGAGCGACCATGCGACAGGGTCCGCACCAGGGGGCCCAGAAATCAACGAGTACGGGAACTTCGCTATCCAGTACTTCTTGCTTAAACGTAGAGTCGGTAACTTTCAAGGCTGCTGACATGCCGGAAAACCTTTAATAATCTAAAATGTTTCGATGGTATTTCCTTAGAATTTTACCATAGCACCTCTGGAGTTCTGGCTTACCTGAACGTTAACGTTATATGTACTAAACTGGTAAAAACTTTAAACCGAGCTGCAAATCAACTTTCGGGTTATATCTAAACATAAGGAAGCCGCCCGAACATCTGTCCAGGCGGAGTGTGGTGTGAGGAGTGAACGGAAACGTGCGTCTCCGCTATCTCCATTGTATGTAACCCTTTGCTGTTTGCCACCCGCAACGGCGGTGAAAATCCCAGATCTTTAGATTCCGTTTAAGAAAGTTAGTTATTTACCCATTCCCAATTTCTGGGCTTTTTGGTAAACTTTCCCTTCAGTAAGGAGAGAAGGGGCAATGACAATTTCTACCTGCTGCATCTCTCGAATGTCTTTTGCGCCTAAGGTGCCCATACTGGTTTGCAAAGCTCCGAGGAAATTATGGGTGCCATCATCTAGTTGGGCAGGACCGCGCAGAATCTGAGTGAGGGTTCCGGTGGTCCCGACCCGAATCCGGGTGCCTCGGGGTAGAACTGGACTGGGAGTGGCCATGCCCCAGTGATAACCTCGTCCGGGTGCTTCTGCAGCTCTGGCAAAGGGGGAACCCATCATTACGGCATCGGCCCCACAGGCAATACATTTGCAGACATCTCCCCCGGTGATCAAGCCGCCATCGGCAATAATCGGGACATAGCGGTTGCTTTCACGGTAGTAGTCTTCTCGGGCTGCAGCACAGTCGGCGATCGCGCTTGCCTGGGGAACACCAACCCCCAACACCCCTCTGGACGTACAGGCTGCTCCCGGCCCAATCCCGACCAGCACTCCAGCAGCTCCGGCTTTCATTAAGCTGAAGGCAACCTCATAGGTGACACAATTGCCCAGAATCACCGGCATAGGCATCTCTTGACAAAATTGAGCCAGATCCAGCGGGACGATCGCTTCCGGGGACAAGTGGGCGGTAGAAACCACTGTGGCCTGAACGAAAAATAGATCTGCACCAGCAGCAGCCACAACCGCTCCATACCGACTGGCGGCCGCAGGGGTGGCGCTAACAGCAGCAATTCCACCGGCAGCTTTAATTTCCTGGATCCGCTGTGTAATCAATTCCGGCTTGATTGCTTCAGCATAGAGTTGCTGCATCAGGGGGACAAATTCCTGGGTATCCACTGCGGCGATGCGATCGAGCAGGGGGTTAGGATCGGCGTAACGAGTTTGCAATCCCTCCAGGTTCAACACCCCTAAAGCCCCCAGTTGGGACAATTGCACTGCCACCTTGACATCGACGACTCCATCCATCGCGCTGGCAATGATGGGAATTTCGCGCTCAATCCCCCCAATTTGCCAGTGGGTGCGAGCTAACTGTGGGTCCAGAGTCCGTCGTCCCGGAACCAGAGCAATTTCGTCAATTCCATAGGCTCTACGAGCCGATTTTCCGCGACCAATTTGTATTTCCACGCTGCTACCCATAGCCAGAGCCTTTTCGTTAACCTATCACAAGCCTTTACCCCTCTGCCAGCGTTGGTATCTCTTCAGGAGGGAGGAAACCGTTTAATCGGTTTGGGAGAAGGTTTATGTCCCGCTTCGGCGGTGGGAGATAACCGAGATCCGGGTCGGGTGGGACGGGGAGGAGCTGGTTTGCGTTGGCTTGCCTCCCGGACAGAATCGGGGGAGGAACTGCGGGGGGGACGGTGCCCTTTTGGGGCTGACTTGCGGGGGGGGAGGAGTGCAACGGTATGGGCACTGACAATCACCAGGTTGTTACTCTGCCGTTGAACTTCCAGTTCCCAAAAATAACCCGGCCCCTTCGCTGCTACACTGCCTTCCAGACGCAACTTGAAAGCTTTGGGTTTATCGGCTGTTTTACGGGGAGACTGCTGAATTTTGACCACAAGAAATCCCTTGTCCTGGGACTGGAAAATGATTTCACCCCGTACAGAAAAATAACCATCTTTAAGGGGTTCATCCAGGGCTTCCGTGCGGGCTTCAGCGCTCTGTTCGTCTGACTCTGGTTCATCCCTATGTAACCGTTCCGGTTCCCAAACCCCCAGAATCTGAACATGAAGGGTGCGTTGCTTTTCTCTGGTGCGGGGATAGACTACCCAGAGATGTTCCTGCTCTAAATCCAAATGTTTTTTCACCAGGCTCATCACCTGTCCCAGGAGAACCGCATCTAACTGCGTTCCATCCTCCGTCAGCAGGGTGCCCCGATTAAACTGCTCGTCTAGGGGTTGATATTTCCCTTTGATCAACCCGATTGCCCGGTACTGGAGCCGTTCACTGGGGGGCGGAATGGGAAGTTGACGATTGGGGACCAGAGCCGTGTCCTCCGGTGGGTCCGGTGGGGAACTGGGGGTGGTGGGGACTGCCGGCTGGGCCAGCCGTGTGGAGGGTTGGCGCAAGGGGGGCGAATTAGAGTTGGTAGCGAATTCGGGACTCATAGACTTCGAGGGGAGCAGGAAATCGGCAGGACATGCTGGTTATACAAACTGTCAATTCATAACTCCAGCCAGTCATGAATGCCAGATCGGGGTATGGCAGACAGAGGGAAACCCCTTATGTTCTTATTTTGAGGTAGACGATCGTCAATTATCACCGCATTTTAGCAATGTTGACTCCCGGATCGGGTCTAATAAAATCAGAGTTAACCCGATCCTTCCTTTCTAACATCCTTTTCTGTAATCGTTAACCTTTGCCTCCCTCGACGGAACATTATCCCCTGCTGCCATGAAACCGACTCTCTCTCAATTTGGTGCCCAAATGTCTCATCTCACCGGAGTGAGAGCGATCATGAAGGATATCATTGCAACCCTCAGCAGCGGGGATACCTGGATCAACCTCAGTGCTGGTAACCCGTTGATCATTCCGGCGGTGGAACAACTCTGGCGGGACTGTACGGCAGAATTGCTGGCCAGTCAGGAGTATGGCCGGGTGGTGGGACGCTATGGAGCTAGCCAGGGCTATGAACCGTTGATCGAGGCGATCGCCACCGACTTTAACCAGCGGTATGGTTGGAATTTAAGCCATCGCAATATTTTGATTACCCCCGGTAGCCAGGCGCTCTACTTTTTTGCGGCTAATGCTTTTGGGGGCTACAGTCCCACTGGGGAATTGAAACAGATTGTGCTGCCCCTCAGCCCCGAATATACCGGCTATGGTGGCGTTACCCTGCAACCTGAAGCATTGAAGGCTTATCAGCCCCAGCTTGAGATTGACTCGGTGGCCCATCGCTTTAAGTATCGTCCCGATTTCAGCCAGCTCCGCATTGATCAAACCACGGGTTGTGTGATCTTCTCCCGTCCCTGCAATCCTACCGGTAATGTCCTCAGTGATGAGGAAGTGGAAAAAATTGCGGCCCTGTCTGCCCCTTTTCAGGTTCCCGTGTTGATTGATGCCGCTTACGGGCCGCCGTTCCCGGGCTTGAATTTTACTGCTCTGACCCCGATCGCGGGTAACAATGTGGTTCACTGCTTCAGTCTCTCCAAGGCGGGGTTACCGGGAGAACGGGTGGGGGTGGCGATCGGCGATGAAGAAATTTTACGGGTGCTGGAAGCGTTTCAAACCAATGCCTGTATCCACTCCGGTCGTTATGGCCAGGCGATCGCTGAACGGGCGATTCGATCGGGGGCGTTAGCGGAGCTATCTGAAATGGTGATCCGTCCCTTTTATCAATCGAAGTTAAACTTGCTGGCCGCCACCCTGGATCAGTTTATGCCCGCTGAGCTGCCCTGGTTTTTGCATCGGGGAGAAGGAGCCATTTTTGCCTGGCTATGGTTGCAGGATTTACCCATTACAGATTGGGAACTTTACCAGCGTTTAAAACAGGTGGGTGTGATCGTTGTGCCCGGCAGTACTTTCTTCCCTGGTTTGACCGTGGACTGGTCCCATAAACAGGAATGTTTGCGGATTAGCTTAACCGCACCCGATGCAGATCTGGAAATGGGGATGCAACGCTTAGCTAAAGTCGTAGCAGAGGTGTATCAGCAGGGAGGGCGATCGGTGCCGCAGACAAAGGTAATACCTACTCTATAAAAAAAGATACAAGTGCCGTTCCAACCTTGGTATAGCTTTGGTATAACTAAACTGTAGGAACTACAGCCAAGGTCGTGATGAAAACTGCAATTTCTCTTCCAGATTCAGTTTTTGCAGAAGCCGAAGCCCTAGCTCAACAATTAGGGTTGTCACGGAGTGAGCTTTATACAAAGGCGTTGCAAGCTTATCTCAGAAAATACAATCGAGATCGGATTCTAAACGCGCTCAATCAGGTTTACGCACAAGAGCCTTCTGAATTAGATCCAGTGATGGCGAGGATGCAATTTATGTCTCTCCCTCATGAGGATTGGTAATGTATCGGGGAGAAATTTGGTGGGCTAATTTGCCAGTCACGATCGCTATTCCCCACTAATTTGCACCAGTACCCGCCGAGTGCGTGGTCCATCTAATTCAAAAAACAGTAAAGATTGCCAGGTTCCCAGCCCCAATTTGCCGTCAACTACAGGAATGATCTCACTGTTGTGCAACAGCATGGCGGCAATATGAGCATGGGCATTCATCGGTTCATCCGGGGGCACATCCCGCAGGTGCAGATCATTATGGAGATACCTGGCTTCGGGGGGCACCAGTTGACGTAGATAAACTTTCAGGTCTTCTAAGAGCCGCACTTCATCTTCGTTGATGGCGAGAGCGGTGGTCGTATGACAGCAAAAGACCAGCACCTGTCCCTGGGTGATGCCCGTCTCCGCCAGCAATGCTTCTACCCGGCCCGTCAGGTTATGGATATTAACCCCCGGCTCTGTTGCTATCTCAATCCATCCCTGTTTGATCCCCATACCTTATCGCCCTAACGGAATCACCCTAACGGAATCACCCTAACTGAATCGCCTGGCTTAAACTAACGTTAGGTTAAACCCTGGAGGGTCACTGATGCATCAATCTTTCTTCTCCCGCCTGCAACCCCTCGATCGCACCGCTCTGAGCCTGATGCTGATTCTGGCTGTTCTCACGGCTTTGCTTTTGGGCACAGGGGATCATACCCTGCCTAAAGTACGGGATTTTAGCTGGCAACACAAGCAGGTGGGGGCGGAAGATACAGCTTTTATGCTCACCTTCAACCGCCTGATGGATTGGCAGAGCGTCACCAGCAATTTACACTTGAATCCGCCATTACCGGGCAGAACCAGTTGGCGGGGGCGACGGTTGGCTTATACGCTGAATCAACCCATTCCCTACGGACAGGCTTTTCAACTCAAACTGGAGGGGGCCCAGGAAGCAACGCTGTCTGACCAGGTTCGGCCCAAGTTGATGCAACCCTTTACCGGCCAATTTCGCAGTCGAGATCGCGCCTTTGTCTATTTGGGGACGGGCAAGGAGGATGGCCGGCTGATGCTGCAGAATCTCACCCTGGGCAAACAGACCATTCTCACTCCCCCCCATCTGGTCGTACTTGATTTCAAACCCTATCCCCAGGGCGATCGGATTTTATTTTCTGCTGTAGAGCGACGGAAAAACGGTCAGCCTGCCTTTGATCCCCAGCTTTATACCGTTTCAACGGGAATCGCGATCGATTCTTCCAGGGACTCCAGCCCGGCAGAACCCGTTGGCAAGCTAGAGCAAGTCCTCGATAACCGGGAGTACCAGATCCTCAAATTTGACCTCTCTGCGGATGGTGAAAAAATTGTTGTCCAGCGGGCCAGCCGTAAGGATGTGGGGCAAACGGGGTTGTGGTTAATTCAGGCAGGAGCCGATCCCCAACTCTTACCCGTCCAGGCGGGAGGAGATTTTTTAATTGCCCCAGACAGCAGCACGCTGGTGATGGCCCAGGGAAAGGGTTTGGCAATTCTACCCCTCGATCCCGATGCCAGTTCCCAACTCCTGGATTTTCTGCCCCAGTTTGGCATGGTGCTTGGCTTTACCCCGGATGGCTCCGCTGCCACGATGGTGCGGTTTAATTCAGACTTTACCCGCTCCCTTTATCTGGTCAACAATCAGGGCAGTCAAACCGAATTGCTACGTACCAATGGTTCCATCCTCAGAACCCAGTTTGATCCACAAAAGCGGACACTCTACTGTTTGCTCACCCGTCTGCTCCCCGGTCGGGACTATAACGAACAACCCTTTATTGCTGCCATTGACCTGCAGACCCGTCAGATTTCGCCCCTGCTCGATCTCCCCGGCCAGCGGGATTTGCAAATGAGCCTGGCTGCCGATGGAAGCGGATTATTATTTGACCAACTGGTGAATAAGTCTGCTCAGCCTGTTCCCCTCCTGACCAGTCATCTCTGGCTGCTGCCCATTACCCCCGCCACCGCCACCCAGCCTGCTGAAGTCCTGGCCCCTCAGCCTCTTAACCCCGGCTCCCATGCCCGCTGGTTACCCTGATACCGACGCTGCAATCAAGATGTCGTCGCTAGCGTTATTAACACCACCGTTGTGATGAAGGATATCGCCAATGTTGAGCTTGACGGAGCCGATGTTGAGCTTGACGGAGCCGATGTTGAGCTTGACGGAGCC
>ERZ1066117.223-NODE-223-length-56217-cov-12.129678_pt1 | contig 56217 bp, 44 predicted proteins | sample MGYA00382764_ERZ1066117 | MGnify/ENA primary metagenome ERZ1066117 (study PRJEB33369, sample SAMEA5778347) | biofilm metagenome | biome: Industrial cooling water; feature: Water cooling tower basin; material: Biofilm | place: United Arab Emirates | collected...
GGCGACGACGGCGCCGGGGTCGGCGAGGCGCCCTTCCGGCAGCGTGTTGGGCCACGCCCCCGGCAACCACGCGAACACCAAGGCCGCGAGGCCGAGGCTCACACAGACGGTCGTCGTCCAGCCACGTTCAATCGCCATAGAGCACTCGGGTGATGCCGGAACGGAAGCGGATCAGCACGCCACCGGCGCGCGCTTGCGCCAGATGCGCCGGCTCGGCGTGGCGCAGCGAGGGGTCGGCGACGATCTCGCCGTTGTCGACGCGCTTGGGCACCGGCCCGGCCAGCACGGCGGTGAACGGCAGGTCCGCGGGCCGCGCGTCGTCGCCGGCGGTGACCAGCAGCAGCTCGCGCCGTTCCGGGACGTAGCGGCACGTCGTCAGCGGCGCCCGCGTGCTGCGCACGTGCGGCACGGCGACGCCGCCGAGGTCGCGCGCCGCGAGTCGGTGCGTGCCGACGCCGGGCGGCAGGAAGACCGTCGTGCCGTCGAACCACGCCCACGGCTCGCCGTCGAGTGTCACTTCGTCGAAGCGCTGCGCGAACACCACCGACGGCGGGCCGAGCCGGCTCGGCTGCCGCACGTGCACGGTCGCCGCCAGCGGTTCGGGAGCCTCCAGCTGCAGCAGGCCGTGCGACCCGACCCCCGGACGCGTGCGCGCCAGCAGGCTCGGGCCGGCGACGATCTGCGCGGTCTCGCCGGGTTCGAGCACGAGCCGCAGCCAGCGCGCCCCGTCCGCCGCCGCCTGGCTGCCGCGCCACGACCACAGCCCGCCTTCGCACACGGCGAACGGCGTCTGCGGATCGCTGTCGCACTGCACCACCGGCGACCACGCCACCGCGAGGTCGTTGCGCACGCTGGCGGTGCCGTTCGCCGCCAGTTCGATCCGCTGCGGCGCGTCGACCGCGGTCAGCATCGCCGCCGCCGGGCCGAGCCAACGTTCGCCGCGCGCCCGCTCGGCGACGTAGAAGCCCAGGCGCGCTTGCAGCCCCGCCTCCGGCGCCTGTTGCAGCTGCAGCACGCCGTCGCGCCAGCGCAGCCGGTCGGTGCGCGCCAACTGCAGCGGCACGATCACGACGTCGGGACGGCCGTCGTCCGCACGCAGCACGCACGGCTGCGCGAGCGGCGTCCACGCGCCCTTGGCGACGGTTGCCGCAGCGCCGGCCACCAGCGTGTAGCCGGGGAACGCGAACGAGCGTTCCACCTGCAGGCCGGCGCTGGCGCGCTGGCAGCGCATGCGCACGACGAAGCCCGGGAAGTCGGCGTGCGTCACCAGCTCGAGCCGTTCGCTGTGCTGGCTCGAATGCGTGTCCTCGACCAGCTCGGCGCGGCAGCCGGCGACCGCGCGCGCATGCGCCTCGACGCCGACTTCGCCGAGCGCGCGCAGGCGCACCCGATCGAGCGCGACGGCTCCGCCGAGGTGGACCGCGAGCCGCAGCAACCGCGAACCGCCGCGCGCACTGTGCACCGGCACGGCCAGCGGGTGGATGGCCTGGCCGGCGACGAACGGCACCGCCTGCAGCAGCACCTCGTCGAGCGACACCGTCAGCAGGCCGCTGCCGCGCAGCGCGCGCAGCTGCAGGTCGAGTTCGTGGTAGCCGGGCTCCGCCTGCCACTCCAACAGCACCGCCGCCGGCCACCGCGGCGTCTCGCCGACCGCGAGCACCGCCGGCGGCGGGGCGGCCCCTGCGCCGACACCGACGAGCGAGACCGGCGCGTGGTTGCCTTCGCCCTGCTGGCCCTTGGCCAGGAAATCGACACGCCCGCTCGGCAGCACGGCGGCGTCGGGCCGGCCGCCGAACAAGCGCGTGCGCAGGAACGACGGGCTCAACGCCGACGCCCGCTCCGGCTGGAACTCGGCCAGACCGCGCGCGTCGAACAGCAGCGGCCCGCCGCTGCCGAGCAGACGCAGGCGGTTGTTCTGCAGCAGGTGCACCGCCGCCGGTGCGTCGACCTCGCCGCCGAAACCCGGCGGCGGTTCCGGCAGCAGCTTCGCCGCCGCCGCGCGCAGACCGTCGCGGCCCGTGCCCGCGAGCGACGTCGCCACCGCGGCGCGCAGCGGCTCGAGCGACAGACCGTGCACCATCGCGATCGCGTCCGGCGGCAGCAACCGCGGGTCGTGGCGCCGCCAGCCGAGCGCCGCACCGCGGCCGGCGCGCGCGCGCACGAAGTCGTTGGCTTGCGTCATCAGCCAGTCGTTCCCGACCAGCTGGCTCGCTTCGGCGCCGACGACGAAGCTGCGGGCGTCGAGCACGCCGAGCGGGAACACGTCAGCCGGGAACCCGTTGCGCCAGCGCTCGCTGACGCCGGGCAACGGCAGGTCGCGCGGGGCGCCGTCGGCGGCGTCGAGTCCACGCAAAGCACCCGCCATCGTCGGCGTGCGTTCGCCGCGTTGCTGCAGCAGCGCCGCCGGCGCGAAGTCCTGCACCATCTGCTGCGAGAGGCCCGAGCGGTCCGGGAACCAGGTGCGCACCGCGAAGCCGTCGAGCGCGCCAGCTCCCAGCCGCCGCAGGTCCGCCCACTGTCGCGACGCGAAGCGCAGTGCGACCAACCGTTCCGCCGGCACGTCGCCGACCGGCAGCACGTCGAAACCGCCGAACGCGTAGAGGCCGCGGCCGTGCGCCTCCGCCGCCATGCGCGCGACCTCGCCGCGCGGCCACGCCGCAGCATCGGCCGGCCCGCGCCAGGTCGGCGCTGGCTGCAGCGGATCGTCGCGCAGCCACGGTTCGGCAGCGCGTCCGAGGCCGTCGGTCAGTTCGAGTTCGAGCAGGTCGGCGCCGTGTTGCCAGCTCGGCAGCAGCACCTCGCGCAGCAACTCGTCGGCGCTGCGTTCCTTCGCCGCGGCCGGTCCGGCCGACAGCCAGCCCCAGTGCGGCAGCAGCGGCATCGTCGCCGGCACCTTCGCCACCGGCTGCGGGTCGGCACGCCGCGGCGGCACGCTCCACACGGTCGTCGTCGTGCCGCCGGCCCACGCCGCACACGCCTGCAGGAAGTGGCGCGCCGCCCGCCGCAGGTCGGGGTCGGCATCGTCGACCGCCGGCACCAGGCCGCACGCCAGCACGGCGCCGCGGCCGGTGCGGTAGAGCACCACCACCGGAGCTCCCGCCGGTCGGCGCGTGCCGTCGACCGCCACCGCCGTGCGCGCCAGCACTTCGCCGTTGCGCGGCAGGCCGATCGCCCAGCTGCACAGCGGCACCGTGCACGGTTGGCCGCCGGTCAGCATCAGCACCTGCTCGCCGGCCTCGGCCTGCGCCTTGGCGAACAGGTCCGGCAGGCGCCCGGACACGACGGTCAGGCCGAGCCGCGCATGGCCGCTGTTCGTGCTGGCGTCGTAGCCGTGCCGGAACGCTTCGCACTCGGGCTGCTCCGACTCGAGTTCGAGGTCGACGACCCAGCGCGCGGCGTGGCCGAACAGCACCAGGTGGCCGCCGTTCTGCACCCAGCTGCGCAGCGCCGTGCGCTGCTCGGCCGCCAGTCCTTCCGCCCCCGGCCGCCACGACCCGTCGACCACCAGCAGGCCGCCCTGCGTCGGCAGCGCCAGGGCCTCCGTCGCCGCCGGCATCGGCTGCAGTTGCGTCGGTGCCACCTCGAGCAGCGCGTCGCCGACGCCCTGCAGCTCCGGCGGCGCCGCCCGGCCGACGCCGAGCGCCGTACATGCGACCGCCAGCAGCAGCACGATCGCCACCCACCGCAGAAGCCCGTTCGCCGCGCGCGTCGTTGTCTCTAGCATCCTTGCCATCGCATGGATCGGCAGCATCCCACCACCGGGCTTGAGCAGCGTCTGTATTTTCGACAGTGGCTCGCAGGACGCGACTTCGCGCAAGGCGATCCGATCGCCACGCAGATGGCGAACTACGTCTACGCGATCGGCGACACGGCGACCCGCGAGGTGCTGCTGGTCGACCCCTGCTACCGCGTCGGCGAACTGGTCGACCGCTGCGAACAGGACGGCCTGCGCGTGGTCGGCGCGCTCGCCACGCACTACCACCCCGACCACGTCGGCGGCGACATGTTCGGCCACAGCCTGCAGGGCGTGCGCGAACTGCTGACACGCTGCCCGTGCAAGGTCCACGTGCAGCGCGACGAAGTGCCGTGGGTGAAGCGCGTCACCGGCTGCAGCGACGGCGACCTCGCCGCCCACCATGCCGGCGACGTCGTGCACGTAGGCGCGATCCCGATCACGCTGCTGCACACGCCCGGGCACACGCCGGGCTCGCAGTGCTTCCTGGTGCAGAACCGCCTCGTCGCCGGCGACACGCTGTTCCTGCAAGGCTGCGGCCGCACCGACTTCCCCGGCGGCGATCCGAAGCAGCTCTACCGTTCGCTGACGCAGGTGCTGGCGAAGGTGCCGGACGACGCGGTGCTCTACCCCGGCCATGCCTACGACCCACGCGGGCAGGCGACGATGGGCAGCACGCGCGCGAGCAACATGGTGTTCAAGCCGCAGAGCGAAGCCGAGTGGCTGCGGCTGTTCGCGCGCTGACGGCCACTGTTCCGTGAGCTCCCGGTTCCGTGAGCTTCGGGCACTCAGCTGCCGGCGCCCTGAGCTTCAGCCGGAACGGCGCTGCTGCTTCGCCGCGCGCTGCAGCACCTGGCGCTCGCGCTCGGTCAGGCCACCGAGCCCGACCTGGTGCACGCGCTCGAGCGCCGCGTCGACATCGCGTGCCAGTTGGGCCGCTTCGGCCGCAGCGGCGGCGCGCTTCTTCTCCGCCCGCTCTCGCCGCCAACGCGCGAACCAGCCGGGGCGCCGTTCGCTGGCGGCCGCGCGCGGATCGCCGCCGAGCTTCCAGGCATCGCCGTCGACCTCCCACGGGTCGCGTCGGTACTGCTCGTAGATCAGCGCGTGCTGCGCCACGCGCCGTTCGTTGAGGCAGGCGATCAGGCACGAGAAGGCCATCCAGAGGCCGAGCGAACTGACGAGGCCTGGCTGCACGAGCGACAGCACGCCGAGCACGATCGCGCCGCCGATGCCGATCGAGGTCGCCACCATCGTCGCCTTGTTGGCGTGCATGCGCAGCGCCATCACCGCGCGCAGCACGCGGCCGCCGTCGAGCGGGAAGAACGGCAGCAGGTTGAACACGAGCATCGTCGTGTTCACGGTCACCAGGTACCACAGCGTGAACTGCACCGGGCACAGCAGCCAGCCGTCGACGTCGACGATCCGTTCCGGCAGCAGCCAGTAGAGCGGCGCCACGACGGCGAGCCACAGCAGGTGCACCGCCGGTCCGGCGAGGCTGACCAGGATCTCCTCGCGCGGCGACTTCGCCGGCGCCCCCATGTGGGCGACACCGCCGAGCGGCGACAGCGTGATCAGGTCGGTGCGGATTCCGTGGCGTTCGCCGGCCAGGATGTGGCCCATCTCGTGCGTCCAGACGATCGTGAACAGGCCGAAGAACTCGATCGCCGCGTACAGCAGCCGTTCGCCGAAGGTCGCCGCTGGCACCCATTGCAGGAACAGCAGCGGCATCAGCACGGCCGCCGTCCAGTACATGCGGACGTGCACGCCGAAAAAGGTGCCGACGGCGAACGTGCGCATCAGCAGGTCGAGCAGTCGGTGCAGCGGCGACGCGGAGTACTCAGGCGGGTGGAACACGGCGTGCGCATGCTAGCGAACGGATGCTCCGACCGGACGAGCTCCCTTCCCTCGCCCGCCCCAACCCACGGCACCGGTTCGTCGACTGCGGAAGCCGAATCCCCGTTCACGCCGGCGGCCGCCGGCGCTCCTCGAGTTCGTCGAGCGTCTTCGGCCAGTCCTTCTTCAGCAGCGTCGACAACCCGCGGTCGGCGAGCAGGCGCCCACCGCACTGGCAGACCGCGCAGTAGTTGCACTCGTTGTCCGCGTAGCGGATGCGCTGCACGGCGCGGCCGCAGTCGGGGCACGGTTCGCCGGCGCGGCCGTGCACCGCCATGCCGGGACGGAATGCGGTGACCTTGCTCGGGAAGCCGTCGCCGACCTCGCGGCGCAGCAGTTCGGTCCAATGGTCGAGCACGCGCACGATCGCGAGGCGCAGGCGTTCGACCTCGTCGTCCGCGAGGCGCGACGTCAGCGTCACCGGCGACAGCCGCGCCGCGTGCAGGATCTCGTCGCTGTAGGCGTTGCCGATGCCGCTGAACAGCGTCGGATCGGTCAGAGCGCGCTTCAGCGTGCGGTTCTCGCGGCGCAGGCGCTCGGCGAACTGTCCGGCGCTGGCGCCGTGCACTTCGAGGCCGCCGCGGTCGAAGGTGCGCACGCCGTCGCGGCCCTGCACGACGTGCAGCGAGGCGCGCTTCTTGGTTCCGGCTTCGGTCAACACCAACGAGCCGTTGGCGAAGTCGAACGCGGCGAGGTCGATGCGGCCCGCCAGCTTCTTCTCGTTCGCGTACCACTGCAGCCGGCCGGCGATCATCAGGTGCAGCACCAGGAACCGCTCGTCGCCGAAGTCGAACACGAGGCGCTTGCCGAGCCGTTCGACCCGCTGCAGCGTGCGGCCCACGAGGTCGGTGATCGGCGGCGCCACGGAGCGCAGCAGGAACGGACTGCGAATGCGCACGTCGAGCAGGCGCTGGCCGCCGAGCGTGGCGACGAGGCGTTCCTGGTAGACGGTGACGTCGGGCAGTTCGGGCATGCGCGCTGCTTCGATGGCACGGCGCGGTCGCGGTGCGGTGGCGCGCTCGCGAACCTTGTGCGAGCGCACTCTAGCACCGCGGCGCCGGCTCCCTATGGTGCTCGCCCGTCATGTCCTTCCCCGAACCGTTCTACAGCTGGCGTCCGCATCCCTGGCACGGCATCGCGCCGGGGCCGAAGCCGCCGGAGATCGTGCAGGCCTACGTCGAGATCACCCCGTTCGACCTCGTGAAGTACGAGATCGACAAGGTGAACGGCTTCCTGCGCGTCGACCGTCCGCAGCGCACCAGCAGCCAGCCGCCGAGCCTCTACGGCTTCATCCCGCGCACGCTGTGCGGCCGCCGCGTCGGCAACCTGACGCCCGGCGCCAAGAAGGGCGACGGCGACCCGCTCGACATCTGCGTGCTCAGCGAGCGCCCGATCAACGCGCGCGAGATCCTGGTCAAGGCCAAGGTCATCGGCGGCCTGACGATGCTCGACAACGGCGAGGCCGACGACAAGATCGTCGGCGTGCTGTCGAACGACTTCGTCTGGGGCGAAGTCGAGGACCTGGCCCAGCTGCCGAGCGTGCTGGTCGAGCGCCTGCGCCACTACTTCTCGACCTACAAGCTGCTGCCGGACACGACGCCGCTGGCGATCACGCCGTACGACAAGGCGCGGGCGCACCAGGTCATCACCGCGGCCATGCACGACTACCACGAGGTCTACGGCGGTCCGCTGGTGTCGTGACACCACGCGAGGCTCGGCGCCGCTCCTCGGACGGTCGACTCGGACACCGCACCTGATCCTCGGCCGAGGTCACTCCGGCCGGCGTGCGAGGCACAGCACCGACGAACCGAACGGCAGCGGCAGCGCGCGCAGCCAATGCCGTTCGGCGCCGAGCACCGCGGCCAGCAGCTTGCCGACGACGCCCGGATCGTGGCCGAGGTCGCCGTGGGCACTGCTGGCGCGGGTGCCGCGCAGCCGCTGCAGCGAGCGCAGCAGCAAGGCCGGCACGAACGTCACCACGTTCTGGTAGCTGCAGCGCTCGATCTGCATGCCGGTCGCAGCGACCGCCGCGCGGAACTCGCGCCGACGGAAGCGCCGCGCGCCGTGCACGACGCGGTCGTGGTCGCCGTAGAGGAACGGGAACGCCGGCTCGCGCAGCAGCATGACGCCGCCCGGCCGCACCAGCTTCGCCAGCGAGGCGATGGTCCCGCGCCAGTCGGTCACTGCTTCGTGGTAGAGCACCTCGAAGCACGTCACCACGTCGAAGCTGCCGTCGGCGAACGGCAACTCGGTCAGGCTGCCGCGCACCAACCGTTCGTGCCCACGCTGTCGGCAGTGCTGCAGCGCGCGCGGCTCGCGATCGAGGCCGGTGGCGAGGCCGAGACCGGCATGCCAGACGAGATTGCGCCCGGTGCCACAACCGGCGTCGAGCGTGCACACCGGCGGCGCCCCCGCCGGCCGGGCGCCGAGCGCACGCCGCACCAGGCCCTCGGCGATCGCGCGGTTGCCGACGTACCACCAGTGCGCGTCCTCGGTGGCGCGCATCGCGTCGTAGTGGTCGTGCTGCATCAGCGCACCACGGCGGCGACGGCGGCGGCGACGCGCAGCACGGCGTCGTCGCCGAGCTCCGGCCACATCGGCAGCGACAGCACCTCGCGCGCCAGCGCCTCGCTGTGCGGCAGGCTCTGTGCCGCACACGGCAACGCCGCATAGGCGCGCATGCGATGGATCGCGTGCGGGTAGTGCACGCCGGTCATGACGCCGCGCGCGCGCAGTTCGTCGCGCACCCGCTCGCGGTCCTGCACGCGCACCACGTAGAGGTGGTAGCCGTGCGCGACGCCGTCGGCGGCGACCACCCGCGGCACGTGCGGCGGCAACGAACGGTCGTAGAGCGCGGCGAGCGCGCGCCGCCGTTCGACCCAGGCCGGCAGGTGCGGCAGCTTGACGCCGAGGATCGCCGCCTGGATCGGGTCGAGCCGGCTGTTGATGCCGTCGCGCTCCGCGTAGTAGGCGCCGGCGAAGCCGTACATGCGATGGCTGCGCAGGCGCTCGGCCAGCTGCGCATCGCGCGTCAGGCAAGCGCCACCGTCGCCGTAGGCCCCGAGGTTCTTGGTCGGGTAGAACGAGTAGGCGGCGATGTCGCCGAACGTGCCCGCCGGCCGGCCCCGCAGGGTCGCCCCTTGCGCTTGCGCACAGTCCTCGACGATGGCGATGCCACGACCGGCGACGACGGTCCGCAACCGATCGACGTCGACCATGTTGCCGTAGAGGTGCACCGGGACGACGACCTTGGTGCGCTTGCCCAGCGCCGCGGCGACCTGCTCGAGGTCCATCAGCGCCGTGCGCGGGTCGACGTCGACGAACACCGGCATCGCCCCCACCATGCGGATCGCACTGACGGTCGGCACCGCGGTGTTCGCCACGGTGACGATCTCGTCGCCCGGCTGCACGCCGAGGGCGAGGAACGCGATCACCAGCGCGTCGGTGCCGCTGTTGACGCCGACCGCGTGGCCGCCGCCGTGCGCCGCGGCGAAGGCGCGTTCGAACGCTTCGACCTCGCCGCCGAGGATCAGCGTGCCGGAGTCGAGCACGCGGTCGATGGCGGCGAGCATCTGCGCGCGCAGCGGCTGCAGCTGGGCGCGATAGTCGAACATCGGAACGTCCGGGATCGGACCGTTCTGCTTGGCCGCGTCGGTCATCGCAGGTAGTGCTCGGCGTGCTGCCGGAAGAAGGCGATCGTCTGCGCCAGGCCCTCTGGCAGCGTCGTGCGCGGCCGCCAGCCGGTCAGCTCGTGGAAGCGCGACCAGTCCCCGACGTAGTCGCCGATGTCGATCAGCTTGCGATCGGCCGGGAACGGCACGTGCCGGAACTCGAACCGGCAATGCTGCTGCAGGATGCCGAGCACTTCGTTCAACGACCACGGCCTGGTGCCGCCGAGGTTGAGGACGCGACCGTGGCAGGCCTCCGTCACCGCCGCCTGCATCATCGCGTCGACGACGTCGTCGACGTGATGGAAGTCGCGGCGCTGTTCGCCGGTGCCGAACACGTCGATCGGCAATCCCTTCAGCGCGCGGTAGAGGAAGACGCCGATGAAGCCCTGCGCGGTGTTGCGGATCTGCTGCCGCGGCCCGTAGGTGTTGGTCAGCCGCAGCACGACCGAGCGCAGGTCGTAGGTGCGGTGGTACAGCAGGTGGTAGTACTCGGCGGCGAGCTTGTTGATGCCGTTGACGTCGATCGGCACCGTCGGGTGGTCCTCGTCGACCGGCAAGCGCTTGGCGATGCCGTAGACCTGCCGCGTCGACGCGTAGACCAGCACCGCGTCCTTTGCTTCGTGCCGGCAGGCCTCGACCAGGTTGATCGTCGACACGCAGTTGGTGCCGAGGTCGAGCTCGGGGTCGCGCATGCTGTCGCCGTGGCTGACCTGACCGGCGAGGTGGAAGACGAACTGCTGGCCCCGCACCAGGTGGCGCAGCGTCGCCTCGTCGCGCAGGTCGCTGAGGTTGACGTGCACGGCCTCGGCGATGTCGGCGATGTTGTAGGGGTCGCCGCCGTGCGTGCGGATCAACGCGTCGACGATGGTCACGTCCGCCCCGGCCTGCACCAGGGCGTGCGCCAGGTTGCTGCCGATGAAGCCGAGGCCACCGGTCACCAGGCACTTGCGGCCGGCGAACGGACTCACGCATCCCTCCGCGGGGCCTGGCAGTTCACGCGGTCGCGCACGACGAACTGCGGGCGCCCCGAATCCTGCAGGTAGAGGCGACCGAGGTATTCACCGATCAGGCCGAGCACCATCAACTGGATGCCCGCCAGCACCAGCATACCCACCATCAACGACGCCCAGCCGCGCTCCAGGTCCGGGTGCTGGATGCGTTCCACCAGGAAGATCATCGCCAGGATGCAGCCGATCACGGCGACGGCGAGGCCGATCAGCGACGCCACCCGCAACGGTAGCACCGAGAACGTGGTGAACATGTTCAGCCACAGCGCCACCAGCTTGCGCAGCGTGTAGCCCGACTTGCCCTCGTGCCGGGCGTCGTGCCGACACAGCACCGTCGTGTAGTTCTTGGTGACGCGCAGGATCAGCCCGTCGAGGTACGGATACGGCCCGCGGTAGCGGATCACCTCGTCGACGGTGAAGCGCGACAGCGCCTTGAACGACGACAGGTAGAGGTCGCGCGGCTTGCCGAGCATCAGCGTCGCCATGCGGTCGTTGAAGCGGCTGCCGAGGTTGCGGAACCACGAGTGCTGCTTCTGCTCGTAGCACGACCAGGCGACGTCGTGGCCGGCGGCGATCGCCGCGACCAGCTTCTCCACCTCGCTCGGCGGGTTCTGGAAGTCGTCGTCGAGGATCACCACGGCGTCGCCGGTGCAGTGGTTGAGCCCGGCCATGACGGCGTTGTGTTCCCCGAAGTTGCGGGCCAGGTCGACGAAGCGCACGTGCGGTCGATCGGCCGCCAGCTGCCGGCAGACGGCGCCCGAGTGGTCCGGCGAACCGTCGTTGACCAGCACGATCTCCAGTTCGCGACCGGCCGCTGCCGGGCCCGCCGCCGGGGCGGTCAGCGTGGTCTCGAGGGTCGCGACGAGACGCCCGATGGTGTCCGCACCGCGATAGACCGGAATGACGACGGAGAGGCGGCGGATCACGCAGCGAGGGAGAGCAAGATGGAGGAACCCCGGCGAGGGGGGGGCCACAGGTGGAAAGACTATGTTCCGCCCCGTCGGGAGTGCCAAGCGCGAGCCTGGGCATTTCTCAGCTTGATCCTGGCTATGCTCGCCCGCGATGTCGTCGTCCGAGTCGCTCCCGCCCACCCACAACCCGCGCATGCACCAAGGCGGGAAGCTGTCGTTCCGCAGCCGTGTCCAGGATCTGGACGACGATCCCGGCGATCGCCTCGTCATCGGCGGCAAGAACCCGCCGGCCATGCTCGAGCTGGCACCGGCCGGCTACGACGACCTCGAGATCGAGGTCGGCTCCGGCAAGGGCGCGTTCCTGCTGGCGGCGACCGAGGTCAAGCCCGACACCTTCCTGCTCGGCATCGAAGCGGCGACCGGCTACGCGTCCCTGGCGGCGACCAAGCTGAAGCAGAGCGGGCGCCGGAACGGCCTGTTCCTGGTCGACAACGGCAAGCTGTTCCTGCAGGACCGCGTCGACGAAGCGCAGCTCGCCGCCGTGCACGTCTATTTCCCGGATCCGTGGCCGAAGCGCCGCCACGCCGGGCGCCGGTTCTTCACGCCGGACGTCGTGCCGGTGCTGGCGCGCGCGATCCGCAACGGCGGCTTCCTCTACTTCGCGTCGGACAACGCCGCCTACTCCGGCCAGGTCGCCCGCGTGATGGGCGCCGCGGTCGACTTCGTGCGCGACGAGCAGGAAGAAGCGCGTGTGCGCGCCGCCGGTCCCGGGCATGCGTTCAGCCCGACCAACTTCGAGCGCAAGTACCTCGAGCAGGGCCGCGTCATCCGCCGCTACGCGTTCCGGCGGCACCCACGATGAACGCGCCCGCGACACGCTGGGTCGACGTCGGCGCCTTCGCCGACCTGAAGTTCGGCCCCGGGGCGCCGGTGCGCATCGACGGCCACTGGGTGGCGCTGTTCCAGCTCGACGGCGAGCTGCTGGCGATCGACAACAACTGCCCGCACGCCAGCGCGCCGCTGTGCGACGGCACCGTGCTCGCCGGCAAGGTCGTCTGCTTCCTGCACTGCTGGGAGTTCGACCTGCGCACCGGTGCGTGCGACATCGGCCCGGAGTGGAACGTGCGCCGCTACGCCGTGCGCCGCGACGGCGAGCGTGTGCTGGTGGAATGGCCCGGGCAGCCGAAATCGGCGTGAACCGTGCCACACCGGCCGCGCGCTCCGGCGGACCCGGCGGCGATGGACACGGTGGTCAACGCGGGTGCAGGCCCGACGGCGCCGACGCCCCGGTCTTCGTCTTCGCGGCCGCCAAACATGACTCTGAGAGCCCGTAGCATGATTCCTTCTCGGGCTCTCAGCGGATCGTCATGTCGATCGTGTCCGACAAGTCGAGGAAGCCGAAGCAGTTCGCACCGCTGAAACCGTAGCCCTGGACCGAGAACACGAGACCGACCAACATCACGTCCGAGGGGATCGCGATCGACAGCGGGTTGGGCGCGAAGATCGGACCGTCGACACCGAGGAAGCAGTTGCAGCCCAGTGCCGCCAACGACTGGTAGCCGACGGTTCCGAAGATCGTGCCGGACGGCAGCGCCGTGTTGACGGTGAAGGTGGCCGTCTCCCCGATCACCGAGGATCCACTCGCCGTGATGCCCAGCGCGCCGCACTGCGTCGGGAACGTGCTGAAGAACGGGCCGGGCTGATAGCCACCGTGATCCCAGACGATGGGATCGTTCGCGCCATAGCCGATCCCGCCGACGATGAAGCGGGAACTGGGCTGTCGACCACCGCTGTAGTAGGAGGCGATCCGCGAGTAGCCGTAGTTGCCGAGGGTCGCGAGCGGGGCCCGCGACTCGTCGATCCGCGGCACGGTGGCACCCGGGGGATACGCGATCGTCGTCACATAGACATCCGACTCGCTACCGTCCCATTCGCTGTATCCGACCAGGAAGCGCTTGTTGTCGCTGTCCACCTCGGGGAACGACTGATCGCGCGTGGCGAAGGCGCCGCCGAATTCGGCCTGGCTGAGGTTCAGGTTCGCCAGCGTGCTCAGATTCCGGGAGAGCACGGTGCATACGATGTCCCGCTGCCCGCCGGCGCTGATTTCGTACGCGAGCAGGACGCGCGCGTCACCGCCGGCAACTTCGACAGGCGAACTGATCGACGGGCGCGTTTCGTCGTCCGCGGTCGTCGCCACGGGGATCGGTCCCGCCATGATGCCGCCGCCGAACGTGATGCGTGCCGCCCAGAGGTTCTCGTGGAACGGCGGCGAAGCCGAGGTGCGCTGCCAGACGACATACCAGTCCGCTGCATTCGAGGACTTGGAGATGCAGGGGAAGGTCTCGTTCTGCGAGCCGCTCGACAGCAGGGTCGCCGAGGAGCCCAGCAGGGTGCCGTTGGGCGACACCCGGCGGAAGTAGATGTCGTGGTTGCCGACGACCGTCTGGCTTTCCCACACCACGCAATAGCTGCTGTTGAAGGGGAACGGGTCACCGCCGATGTCGGGCCGCAACTTGGGCCCCGAGAAGCTGCTGCCGAAGCCATCGCGCTCGATCACGATCAGGGAGCTGGTCGTGCCGGTCTCGGTGACGGTGCGCGCCGAGATCTCGGCGAATGCGCCGGGCGGCTCGAGCTGGGCCACCACCATGAAGTTGCGCGCTTCGAGACTGCTGGCGACCTTCGGATCGATCCAGTTCGTCGACGTGAAGTCCAGTACGGCGAGCCCGCCGACGTTCGCCAGGTTGGCGTCCAGGACCTGCGCGTAGCAGTCCCAATCGGTGAGGCTCCACTGGCGGCGCCAGACGACGATCGAACGATCGGGTGCCTGCAGCGTCGCCACATCGGGGTCGCGCTGCAGCTGGGTCTGACCGCTGGCGAGGCTGGTGCGGGTGTTGATGATGGGATCGAGGACCAACGGCAGGCGAGCGTTGGCGACGAACTCCGCTGGAATGGTGATGTGAGCGGAGTCGCCATCCCACTCGATGGCCAATGGCAGCCGTGCGCCGTCGGCATCGACGGCAACCGCCTTGCGATATTCGACGGCACCGAGTTCGTTGCGGAACTGCAGGCCATCCGCGAGCGCCGTGGCTGCGAGTTCGCCGCGCAACGCGATGTCGACGTGAACGGCACCGCGGTTGGGCAGTCGCTCGAAGACGAGGGACTGTTCGATCGACGCGAGTTCGGTGGCGATCGTCTCCGTGATGGCGCCGCGGACGATGCGCACGACGCCGCGATCGACCTGTGGCTCGCCGTCGACGAGTTCGAGCGGCTGGCCGCCGACGCTGACGCTGGCAAGCTCGATGCGCAGCGGGAAGTTCTTCGGTGCCTCGCTGCCGAAGAAGGGAACGAAGGTCGTACCACGACCATCGAAGCATGCCTTCCAGTCGTGGCCCTGGGCCCACAGGACTCCCGTGGTCGGACGATCGAACAACACCGTCTCCGGCAGCCGCATGGGCTGGCTGCTGCGCACCAAGGTTGGTCGGAGGGAGGCGTCCACGTCCGGCGGCAGCTGGCCAGCCTGAGCTGGCCCTGCCCGCCGAGGGGTCGCGGGCGGGGCAGCCGGAACAGCGATGTCGGGGACGGCCTGCTGGGCGACGAGCGACGCAGACAGGGCCAGCGCTAACGGGCGGATCGGGTTCATGGGGATCGACGAGGTCTCAGCAGGGGGTGGGATCGAGGAGCTCGATGACGACGCGCACGACGGCGTCACCAGCAAGAGCGGCGCTCGCTTTGGCTCGACACACACAAAATTCCGCCGCCGCCCCGGAGCAGCGACTGCCCCCCGTGCGTGCGCCAAGCCCGCCAGCAGCGGGTTGGTTTCCATGCAGCTGCGGCGCAACCAGTAGCAGGCAACCGCAACTCCGACTCCGACGCCGGCGCCACCAGCCCGTGACCCCCGAGTGCCGGAGCCGACCGGGCGACGGCGCCGCCTGAGGTCGGGGGCTGCGCGTTCGACCTCGGCAACTGCCAGCGCGGCGTTGGGCCTCCCCATGCTGCCCGTGGCAGCTCACCGGCTCGGGCGCGCAGGGATGGCCGAACGCCCCGGGCAAACCTGCGACGGTCCCGCTCCCGTCCCGCACACCCGTGAGGCAGGAGAGCTTGGCGGACGCAAGCGGAGCGAGCTACTCCGGCCGATCGTCGGCCACCACCACCACGAACGGCACCAGCAGCGGCTCGCCGGCATTCGGTTTCGGGTTGCGGCGGAAGCGGCGACCGTCGTGCAGCACCCAGACCAGCACGCCGTCGTGGCGTTCGGTGCGGGCGACCAGCGGCCGCAGCTCGGCGTCCGGGCAATCGAGGTCTTCGGCAGCGGCGTTGCGCGGCGTCGGACGCGGCACGACCGGAGTCAGGTCGATCGCCGCCTCGACGGGCCCGCGTCGGCTGCGGTTCTGGTCGCTGGCCAGGGTGGCCTTCGGGGCCAGCGCGACCCCGGAGGACGCGACCTCGGAGGACCGGGCCGACAACGCGCTCACCGCACCCTCCGGCAGGCCGGCCGCGGCACGGTTCGCGCGTTCGTCGGGCTTCGTCGGCGCGCGCTTGGCGAGCGCGGGATCGAGGCGCTCGGTCGACGGCGCTGCCGCGGTGGTCGGTTCCACCGGGGAGGTGCCATCGCGGCAGGCGAGGAACGGGTTGCCGACACACAAGGCGCCGAACAGCACCACCATCGCCATCCACAAACACAGCTTCTGCTGCATGTGAGGGTCGAACAGGATACGCCGACCAACGCCCGGCCGGCTCAGGTTTTTCGCGCGCCGATGCCATCGGCAGGAACGCTCGCTTTCCCCGACCCGGCGATGCCCCTAGGATCGCCCGCTTCCCTCTGACGAGCCGAGGACGCTGGTGACCGACGGGATCGCGAACGACCGACTGGAGAAGCTGCAGGCGCTGCGGGCCGCCGGGCAGGACCCTTTCCCCGCCCGAGTTACGCGTGGCCAACCGATCGCCGAGCTGCTGTCGGATTTTGCCGCAAAGCACGGGCAGACGGCGACCGTCGCCGGCCGCCTCGGCCAGGTCCGCGACTTCGGCAAACTGCGCTTCGCGCACGTCGCCGATCGCACCGGCAGCCTGCAGGTCGGCTTCCAGCGCGACAGCATGCCGGCGTTCTGGCCGAACCGCCGCCTGGTCGAAGGCAACGACCTGGTCAGCATCACCGGCAAGCTCGGCACCACGCAGAAGGGCGAGCCGACCTTGTGGGCCGAAGAGGTGACGCTGGCGAGCAAGTCGCTGCGGCCGGCCCCGGAGAAGTGGCACGGGCTGCAGGACCAGGAACAGCGCTACCGCATGCGCTACGTCGACCTGTTCGCCAACCCCGAGGTGCGGCAGTCGTTCGCGCTGCGCAGCCGCATCGTGCGCGAGGTGCGCGCCTACTTCGACTCGCTCGACTACCTGGAGGTCGAGACGCCGATCCTGCAGCCGATCTTCGGCGGCGCGTCGGCGCGGCCGTTCGTGACGCACCACAACGCGCTCGACATGCAGCTCTACCTGCGCATCGCGCCGGAGCTGTACCTGAAGCGCCTGATCGTCGGCGGCATGGAGCGCGTCTACGAGATCGGCCGCGTGTTCCGCAACGAGGGCATCAGCACCCGGCACAACCCGGAGTTCACGATGCTCGAGAGCTACGAGGCGTGGGCCGACTACCGCGACATCATGGCCCGCGTCGAGGGGCTGTTCGCGCACCTGGTCGAACGCGTGCTCGGCGGCGACGGCACGGTGACGTTCCGCGAGAAGCAGTACCAGCTGAAGCCGCCGTTCCAGAAGGCGCGCTACCTCGACCTGTTCGCGCAACAGAACCCCGGCGTCGACTGGTTCGACCACGCGAGCTGCCTCGCGCGCGGCAAGCAGCTCGGCCTGAAGACCGACGGCATCGAGCCGCACAAGCTGGCCAACGACGTGTTCGAGGCGACGGTCGAGGACACGCTGCAGGGCCCGATCTTCGTGCACGACTATCCGGTCGCCATCAGCCCGCTGGCGAAGCGCATGAGCGACGACCCGCGCGTCACCGAACGCTTCGAACTGTTCGTCGCCGGCATGGAGCTCGGCAACGCCTTCAGCGAACTGAACGACCCGATCGACCAGCAGCAGCGCTTCGAGGAGCAGGTCGCGCACAAGGACGACGAGACGCCGGGCGAGGTCGACCTCGACTACGTCACCGCACTGGAGTTCGGCATGCCGCCGGCCGGCGGCCTCGGCATCGGCATCGACCGCCTGTGCATGCTGCTGACCGGTTCGACGTCGATCCGCGACGTCGTGCTGTTCCCGCTGCTGCGCCGCCAGGAAGCCACCCCGCCGCCCGCCGAGTCGTGACCGCCGCGTTCAGCCCGTTCCTGGCGTGGCGCTACTTCGTGACGCGCCGCATCAACTGGCTCAGCACCGCCGGCGTCATGTTCGCGGTGTGGGCGATGCTGCTGGTCGACAGCGTGTTCACCGGCTTCGTCAGCAGCATCCGCCAGGACGTCGCCAACAGCTCGCCGCACCTCTTGGTCACCGACCTGCCGCACGACACCGACTACCAGGTGCTGCAGCCGGTCGTCGAAGCGGTCGACGGCGTCGCCAGTTCGGCGCCGCGCCTGCGCCACTACGGCCTGCTGCAGCCGCTGCGTGCGCCGCAGCGGCTGAGCACGGCGGGCAGCTCGCAGATCGACTTCGACCACGCGCGCTCGGGCTTCGCGCTGCTGCTCGGCGTCGATCCGGCGCGCGAACTGGCGACCGGCAACCTGCGCGACTGGCTGTCGCGAGAGTCGCCGTACGGCAGCAGCTCGTTCTTGCAGGGCAACCGGCTCGAGCAGTATCCGTTCGCCGACGTCGACGCGCGCCAGTTCGGCTTCTTCGGCCTGCCCGGTGCCGTCGACTGGGCCGCCCGCAAGCGCGCCGGGCTGCCGGTGGAACCCGACGTCGCCGACCACCGCAGCAACACGCCGGGCGTGCTGTTCGGCTACGAACGCGCCCTGCGCCTGCCGTGGCTGCGGCACGGCGATCCGATGGAACTGGTCTGCGTGTCGTTCACGGAGAGCGGTGGCAAGGTGACGCTGCACACGCACCCGAGCCGGGTCGCCTTCGCCGGCTGCTACGCCACCGGGCACCGCGGCTTCGACGAACCCACCGTACTGCTGCCGATCGAGACGCTGCGCACGATGCTCGGCGCCGACGCCGCCGATCCGGACAGCATCGCCCTGGTCACCGACGTCGCCGTGCGCGTGCGCGAGTCGGTGTCGCCCGACGCGTTGCCCGACCTGCAGCGCCGCCTGCGCGACGCCGTGCAGAAGGCGCTCGGCGGCAAGACCTGCTCGGTGCTCGACTGGCGCGAACAGAACCCGGTGATGCTCGGCGCCATCGCCCACGAGCAGGCGATGATGCAGTTCGTGCTGTTCGTCGTGATGATCGTCGCCGCCACGGTGATCTTCGCGACGCTGCACCTGATGGTCGTGCAGAAGACGCGCGACATCGGCATCCTGGCGTCGCTCGGCGGCTCGCCGCGCGCGATCGGCGCCGTGTTCCTCGGCAACGGCTTCGCGGTCGCGTCGATCGGCACCGTGCTCGGCGTGGCCCTCGGCATCGTCTCGGTGCGCTTCCTGAACCCGGTCAACGAGTGGCTCTACGCCACCTGTGGGCTCGAACTGTTCCCCCGCGCGCTGTTCGACCTGAGCGGCATCCCGGTCCGGCTCGAAGCGTCGTGGATCGCGGCGGTCGCGATCGGCGCCATGCTGCTGTCGTTGTTCGTCGCGTGGCTGCCCGCCCGCAAGGCCGCGCGCTTGCACCCCGTCCAAGCCCTGTCGCACGAATAGCCCTCTCGCACGAACAACCCGACGCACGAATGAGCGCGCCCGTCCTCGAAGCCATCGCCGTCACCAAGGACTACCGCCTCGGCAAGCAGCCGATCCCGGTGCTCCGCGGCATCGACCTCGCCGTGCAGCCCGGCGAGAAGCTCGCCCTGCTCGGCACCTCCGGCGCCGGCAAGTCGACGCTGCTGCACGTGCTCGGCCTGCTCGACGCGCCGACGACCGGCGAGATCCGCTACGACGGCGAGCGCGTCGACCAGCGCTCGGTCGCCGAACGCGCGCGGCTGCGCCATCGCCAGATCGGCTTCGTCTTCCAGTTCTACCACCTGATCCCCGAGCTCACGGCGCTGCAGAACGTGATGCTGTCCGGGATGATGGCGACCTCGGTGCTGCAGTACTGGGGCGCGCGCAAGGCGGCGAAGGCGGCGGCGATCGCGATGCTGGAGAAGGTCGGCCTCGGCCACCGCCTGCACCACCGCCCGGCCGAACTGTCCGGCGGCGAACGCCAGCGCGTCGCCATCGCCCGCGCCCTGGTCGCCGAGCCGCGCGTGATCCTCGCCGACGAGCCGACCGGCAACCTCGACTCGCAGACCGCGAACGGCGTCGTCGAGCTGATGTTCTCGATCCAGCGCGAACGTGGCCTCGCCTTCGTGCTGGTCACCCACGACGAGAACCTCGCCCGCCGCTGCGATCGCATCGTGCGGCTGCGCGACGGCGCGGTGGTGGGTTGATGGAGCAGATCGTCCACGCCCTGCTCGGCCTGCAGGTCGGCCTGACCACGGCGATCGCGCTGCTGCTCGTCGTCGGCTTGCTGCTCTACAAGCTGCTGCAGGCCGGTTCGGTGCTGGTCGCCGGGCCGAAGTACGCGCAGTTCCTGGCGATCCGCTACCTGCTGACGCGGCCGATCAACCTCGTCGGCATGCTCGGCATCACCGTCGGTGTGTGGGCGCTGGTCGTCGTCGTCTCGCTGTTCTCCGGCGTGTTGACGGTGCTCGAGCGGCACCTGCACGCAGCGACCTCGGACTGCGTGGCCACCGGCGTGCCGCCGTGGGTGGCGTGGCCGAAGCTCGACGCGGCGCTGCGCGACGACGCCAACGTCGCCGCCACCGCCCCGCGCTACCTGCACTACGGCCTGCTGGTGCGGCCGGGCCATCGCCCGCCGCCGCTGCCGTTGCCGGGCCGCGGCGCCCTGCACGGCGGCGACCAGCCGTTCCTGTTCGTGCTCGGCGTCGATCCGGCCGCCGAGGCGACCGTGACCGGCTTCGCGCAGTGGCTGCAGGATCCCGCGATCCCGCCGGAACTGCGGGTGCTGGACGTCGCCAACCCGCTGGCGGAGCGCGACGGCCTGCCGACCGTGCTGGTCGGCCTGCAGCGGCTGCAGCGCGAAGGCCTGCGCGTCGGCGACCGCGTCGTCTGGACCACGGCGCGGCTGGTGCCGGACGGCCAGGGCAACACCCAGCCCGAGAAGCTGCAGGTCGAACTGGTCGTCGGCGGCGCCTTCAAGACCGACCACGGCGGCTTCGACGGCAACAACGTGTTCCTCGCACTCGACACGGTGCGCGGCCGGCTGGCCCCGGACGATCCGCAGTCGGTGCAGGAGATCGTCGTGCGCTTGCACGACGCCGGCGACGCCGCGCTGCTGGCCACCGCCGAGCGCCTGCAGCGGGCCCTGCACCGCGCCACCGAGCGGATGGACCGCGGCTACGGCACGGTGATGACGTGGCGGGAGAAGAACGCCAACTTCCTGGCGTCGGTCGAACACCAACGCGGGCTGCTGAAGATCGTGCTGATCGTCATCATGGTCATCGCCGCGTTCCTGATGCTGGCGACGCTGTCGATGATGGTCACCGAGAAGACCGGCGACATCGGCATCCTGACGGCGATGGGCGGCACGCCGCGCGGCGTCACCTCGGTGTTCCTCGCCTGCGGCATCGTCATCACGCTGGTCGGCACCGGCGTCGGGCTGGCGACCGGTTGCCTGACCGCGGTCTACCTCGAGGAAGTGCGGCAGGTCGTGCGCTGGGCGACCGGCATCGACCTGTTCCCGCTCGACGTCTACAACCTCGACCGCGTGCCCTACAGCATCGAGCCGCTGTGGCTGCTGCAGGTCACGCTGGCGGCGCTGGCGGTCGGCTTCCTGGTGTCGTTCCTTCCCGCCCGGCGCGCTTCGCGGCAAGATCCACTGGTGTCGCTGCGCGGCATCTGAGCGAACGGGCTCGGGGCGCGGCGCCCTCCCACCCCCATGCGCACCCCACCGGTCGCCTGCTTCGTGTGCTTCGCCGGGCTGTGGCTCGGCGGCTGCACGGCGGTGCCGGCCGAGGAACGCGGCCCGCTGGCGACCGCCCAGCGCATGCTGGCGATCGACTTCGGTCCCCAGGCGGCGGCGAAGCAGAGCCGCGCCTGGCAGCGCGTGCGGGGCATCGTCGGCGCCGAAGCGCCGCGCGCTGGCGCCCTGCCGACCCCGACCACGGAACTCCAAGCAGAACTGCAGCGCGCGACCAAGGCCCGCACCACGGCGGCGACGACCGTCGCGGGGATCGCCCGCAAGCCGCGGCCGGTGCCAATGGCGCTGCGCACCGACCCGGCCCAGTGGGCCGCCGGCATCGTCGACGTGCTCGCGGCACTGCCGGCGGCGTTGCGTCTCGAGCAGCGATCGCTGAGCGAACCCACCGACCACCGCCACCGCACGGATCCGTCCGACGATCGCCCCGAGGCCACGTGGTTGCAGCGCCTCGCCCGCCGCTTGCGGCTCTGACGCCGGCGAACCCGACGCTGGCACGGTTCGACCCGACACGGTTGCCGGATGGATGCGCAGGCGCCCAGAACCGGGACGAAGCCGTGACTCGCTGAACCGAGCGCGGGCCCGTAGAACGCCACCCCTTCCGGCCCCCGTTCGCGAGCCCACGCATGATCTCACGCTTCCCCGTTCCGACCGCCGCCACCGCGGTCTTCCTGGCCCTCGCCACGCAAGCGGTGTTGGCCCAGGCTGCCACCACCCACATCGAGAGCAAGCCACTGCCGGCGGACCGCGCCGCGGGTGCGGCGACCGTCGGCGTCGCCGACTGCCAGAAGTGGCTCGGCACGCTGGCCAGCAAGGAGTTCGAGGGCCGCGGCACCGGCCAGCCGGGCTACGAGAAGGCCGCCAACTACGTCGCCGACCACTTCAAGGCGCTGGGCCTGGAAGCACGCGGCGAGAACGGCAGCTACTTCCAGACGGTGCCGTGGCAGATGACGGCCGTCGTCGCCGCGAAGACGTCGATCGAGTTCCGCCGCGGCGAGACCGTGCTGCACACGATCCCGGCCGAGCGCCTGCTCGGCACCGCGACCGCGAACGCCGATGCCACCGGCGAGGTCGTGCTGCTGCGCCCGAAGCTGGTGCCGACGAAGCCGGCCGAAGGCAGCGAGGGCAACCGTCGCCGCGGCGGCCTGGAGGTCGAAGGCCTCGCCGAGCTCGACCTGAAGGGCAAGGTCGTGCTGGTCAGCATGCCGCCGGCCGGGGAAGGCCAACAAGCAGCCATGGCACGCTTCTCGGTGACGCGCGCGCTGCAGGGCAAGGAGTGCGCGGCGGCGCTCTACGCCGACACCGCCCCGGTGCAGGGTGGCCTGCGCGGACGCGGCGGCATGGGCCGCGGCGGTGGCAACCGCGCGGCGTCGGGGGCGGCGCGTTCGCCGCTCGACGCGACGTTCGGCGGCGACGACTTCGCCGCGGTGCTGAAGGCCGTGCAGCGCGACGCGGCGGCCGTGGCCGAGCTGCCGGTGATGACGGCCACCGACCTGACGGCGCACGTGCGCGTCACGGTCGAGGAGAAGCAGGCGCCGGCGATGAACGTGTTCGCGGTGCTGCCCGGCAGCGATCCGAAGCTCAAGGACGAATACGTCGTCATCGGCAGCCACCTCGACCACCTCGGCAAGTCCGGCGACGTGATCCGGCCGGGTGCCGACGACGACGGCTCGGGCACCACCGGCGTGATGGCGGTGGCGCAGATGTTCGCCAAGAACCCGACCAAGCCGGCGCGCAGCGTGCTGTTCGTCTGCTTCTCCGGTGAAGAGAGCGGCCTGATCGGTTCGGCCTACTTCGCCGACCACTGCCCGATCCCGCTGTCGTCGATGGTCGCCGAGCTGCAGATGGACATGATCGGCCGCGACGAAGAGGAGAACAGCGAGGGCGACAAGGGCGAGCTGGCCGAGAACAACCGCAACTCGCTGCACCTGATCGGCACCAAGAAGCTGGCGCCCGCCCTGCACGAGCTTTGCATGGCGAAGAACGAGACGGCCGGGTTCGACCTCGAGTGGGACCAGGAAGGCATGTTCGGCCGCAGCGACCACGCCAACTTCGCCCGCTACGGCGTGCCGATCGCGTTCTTCTTCACCGGCCTGCACAAGGACTACCACCAGCCGACCGACACGCCGGACAAGATCAACTATCCGAAGCTGCTGCGCGTCGCGACCTACGTCTACGACATCGGCTTCGAGCTCGGCACCAGCAGCGCGCGACCCGAGGTCGACCCGGAGCTGTGGGCGAAGTACCGCGGCAAGAAGGGCGAGAAGCCGGCGGCGCCGCTGGCGCCGGCGAAGGCCGAGGCGGCCAAGTAGCAACCAGCGCTCGGCGCCGAGCTCAGCGACCGAGCTCGCGTTCGCGGCGGCTCGCCAGCGGCGGGCCGAGGATCTCGCTGAGCACGAACGCGCGCTTCAGGTCGTCGAGCGCGAACCGGCGCGCGTCGACGCGCTGTCCGGACCTCTGCTGGGCCCGACCGCCGAGCGTACCGAGATCGTGCGGCGCAGCCGTCGGGCGCACGTGGCGCTGCGCCAGCTTCTCGCCGACGTGCGACTCGATCTGGGTCGGCAGGCGGCGCGACGCGGTCGTCGGCACCACCGGCGTCGGCGCCCGCTCCGGCTCGACGCGGTTGCGGCGCTGCACCGACGGCAACGGCGGTGGCACGCGAGTCGGCAGCGGCGGCGGCTCGAACCCTGAGGTCCCCGATTCGGTCGTCACCGGCTCGGGCCGCGACATCTCGCGTTCGCGCTCCCGTTGTTCGTCGCGCTCCGCCTGGCCGAGGATGCGCCGCATCTCACGAGCCACCGCCTCGGCATCCGGCTGCGGATCGGCCTGGTGCGGTGTTGGCGCCGTCGGCTGCTGGCGCGGCAGCGACGCTTGCTGCTGCCGGCGCTTCGCCGCCTTGGCGATGTTGCCCAAGATGCCGGCGATCCACGCCACCGCGACGAACGCGAGGATCGGATTCGTCAGCAGGAACTCGAGCAGCTTGCCCACCGATCACTCCTGCCCGCGCATCTTGGTCTTCTGGCTCTCGGTCGACAGGTGCGCCTCTTCGCCGGCGGCGATCTGCGACCGCATGCGCGTGTCGGCCTCGAGGTTCTTGATCTTCTGGTAGTCGAGGATGCCGAGGTGGCCGCTGCGGAACGCTTCGGCCATCGCTTGCGGGACCTCGGCTTCGGCCAGCACCAGCTTGGCGCGGTTGGCCGCGATCTCGGCGATGTTCTCCTGTTCGGCGGCGACGGCCATCGCGCGGCGGCTCTCGGCGGCGGCTTGTGCGACGCGCTTGTCGGCCTCGGCCTGGTCGGCCTGCAGGCGGGCGCCGATGTTGTCGCCGATGTCGACGTCGGCGATGTCGATCGACAGGATCTCGAACGCGGTGCCGGCGTCGAGGCCCTTGCCGAGCACGCCCTTGCTGATGCGGTCGGGGTTCTCGAGAACGTCCTTGTGCGTCTCCGAACTGCCGATCGTCGACACGATGCCTTCGCCGACGCGGGCGATGATCGTCTCCTCGGTGGCGCCACCGACGAGGCGCTTGATGTTGGTGCGCACGGTGACGCGCGCCTTGGCCAGCACCTGGATGCCGTTCTTCGCCATCGCCGCGACCTTGCCGTCCGGCGGGCAGTCGATGACCTTCGGCGTCACCGACGTCTGCACGGCGTCGAGCACGTCGCGGCCGGCGAGGTCGATCGCCGCCGCCTGGCGGAAGTCGAGGCCGAGGTTGGCGCGGTCGGCGGCGATCAGCGCCTGCACGACGTTCAGCACGCGGCCACCGGCGAGGTAGTGCGCTTCGAGGTCGCGCACGTTCAGCGGCAGGCCGGCCTGCGTCGCCGAGATCGCGCCGCGCACGATCACCGCGGGGTTGACCTTGCGCAGCGACATGCCGACCAGCTGGAACAGGCCGATCTTGGTGCCCGACATGTACGCCTGAATCCACAGGTTCAGGAAGCGCAGCAGGATCAGGACCAGCAGGACGAGCAGGACGAGGGCGCCGATCAGCACCCACTTCAAGAGATCGAGGTCAGCGAGCATTGGCAGGTTGGGTTGGAGGTTGGCGAAGGGCGCGCCCTTTTGGGCGCGGTCAGCGGCGGCCGACGACGACGCGGTTGGCGCTGACGTCGAGCACGACCACCGGCACGTCGGCGTCGAGCATCTCGCCGCGCGTGGTGACGTCGACCTTGCGGCCGTCGATGCGCGCGTAGCCGGCGGGCCGCAGCGCGGTCAGCGTCACCCCTTCTTTCTGCAGCAGTGCGGTGAGGCCGGGGTCGGCGGCGGCGGCGGTGCCGGCGGTGCCGTCGAGGATCAGTTCCTTGCCGAGCTTGGTCTTCGGCAGCAGCTTGAACGACGCCATCAGCACCAGCGGCGTCAGCACCGCCTCGGTGCCGACGATGATCGCGCCGAACGTCACCGACGACTGGAAGGCGACGAACACGGCGCTGAGCAGGGCGATGCCGGCCAGCGCCAGGATCACGCCGAACGAGACCAGCATGACCTCGGCGACCAGCAGCGCGAGGCCGACGATCAGCAGCAGCAGCACGACGCCGACGCTGCCGTTCTCGCGGTGGCGGGACGCGGGCCCGGCGCCGGGAGCCTCGGGCGCGACCGCGGCGACGACGACGAGGTTCACGTTCACGTAGAGCACCCGGACCTTGGTGCCGGCGGGCAGGAACTCGCCCTCGGTGGCGACATCGATGCGTTGGCCGTCGATCTCCATCGCGCCCGACGGCCGCAGCACGGTGGCGGTGGTGCCGACGCGCCCCACCAGCGCCGTCAGTCCGGCGTTGACGCCGAGGCCACTCCCCGTGCCCGCGGTGCTCGGTGCCGGCTCCGGCGGCAGCAGGAACACGCGGTTGAAGAACGGGATGCGCGGCAGCACGCGCCACATCACCGCCCCGAGCACCAGCACCGACACGAACAGCAGCGTCAGCTGGCCGAGGTTGACCAGGAACAGGCCTTCTTCGACCGCATTGCTCGGCAGCACGAACGACTGCCGGCTCAGCACCAGCGCCATCACCAGGAACAGGAAGCCGAGGCCCCCGAACACGATCGTGCCCGGCAGCAGGAAGATCTCGACGGCGATCGCGGCGAGGCCGAGGAAGAACACCAGGATCTCGGTGATCTCCGCGAGGCCGACCAGGTAGCTGTAGAACAGCGCGAGCCCGAGGAAGAGCACGCCGAACAGGCCGGCGAAGCCGATGCCGGGCGTCTTCAACTCGACGATCAGCAGCAGGAAGCCGATCACCAGCAGGAACGGCTGCAGCAGCTCGAGCCAGCCGACCATGTGCTCGGCCCAGTTGTCGGTCAGTTCGCCGATCGTCGACGGGTCGATGGTGAGCGCGTCCGCCAGCTGGTCGAGCCCGGACAACGCCGTCGCCAGGCGGAACTCGTCCGCCTGCGCCGCGGTCAGCATCAGCGGCCGGGTCAGCGGCTGGTCGCCGAGCAGCTTGGTGCCCGCCGCCTGCAGCGCGGTGACGTCGGCGGTGGTCAGCACGCGCTGGCGGTCGATGCCACCCTCGCGCACCGTCGCCAGCACGATCTGGATGCGCGGGTCGAGCATCGCCAGCGCCAGCTTCTCGGCGTCCGGACTCAGCTTCTCCTTCTTGGCGGCGAGGCGTGCGGCCATCGCCTCGCGAACCGCGTCGATCTGCTGGCCGCGCGCGTCCTCGGGGTTCTCGCTCAGCAGCTCGAGCAGCTCCGGCTCGTTCTTCTGCACCTCGCCCCACTCGGCGTTCGGCAGCACGAACACCCGGTCGCAGACCAGGGCCAGCGCGGCGGCGCCGTAGGTGACTCGCCCACGCAGCACGGCGACGGTCGACAACGACTGCTCCGCCGAAGCCGACTGCACGTGGTCGAACAGGCTCTGCAGGTCGGGCACGTCCTCGTTCATGCTGCCGGCCCCGTCGAGCCGGAACACGACGTGCTTGCAGCCGCGGGCGATGGCCTCGCGCAACGACCGGTGGCAGCGGGCCACTTCCTGGCTGCCGAGCTTGCCGGTCAGGGTCACCACCAACACCGTCGGCTCGACCGCGGCCTGGTCGCCCTTCCCATCGCGGAGCTCGACGCGCTGCACCGGGCCCCCGCACGCGACGGCGAGCAGGAGCCATCCGAGCCACGCCACCCACAACCCACGCAGCAGAGTCATCGGCAAGAGGTTTAGCAGACCAGGGGGTCGTTGGCAGTGGCGGCTTGCAGCATCCGGCGCGGAACTAGATCACCCCGGCCCATGGCCCAAGGGTGCCCGCAGTTTGCAGCGCGCGACGGCCGATAGGGCGACGGTGACGGGCCCAGGTTCGCCAAGGAGAACGCGCGCCGCGAAGCAGGCAGCCATCGCCCTGCATCGGGCCGTGGGCACGCTGCGCCAGCATCCGAACGCCGCCGCCCTGCAGCACGCGGCCTTGCGGCGCTGCCTCGAGGCCGTGCAGGCCGCGACGCAGGAAACCGCGCTGGTGCTGGAGCTGGCCGGCGAGGTGGTGCGCGTGGCGGGGGAACGGGTGCCGGCGATGCCCACCAGCACCGGGCCTCTCGCCGCACTCCGGCGAGCCGGCATCGGCGCGCTCGAAGTGGCCGTCGGCATCCCGCCCGCTGCCGTGGCCGAGCTGGTCGCGCGTCTGGCCGCGTTGCACGCCGAGGCCGACCCCGAGGATGCCTACCGCCGGATCGCCGCGCCGGGCTTGAGCCACGTGCGCCTGCGGGCAGCGGCGGCGACTGGTGCCGCGAGCCTGCCCGGGGTCGGCGACGGCTGGTGCTTGCCGGCGCGCTCGCCCGCCGCCGACCGCCTGCACCCGCTGGTCGCGCGCGATCTCGCCTGCAATCTGCCGGCGCGCGCGGCGCGGCAACTGTTCGACGATCTCGAGGAACACCCGCTGGCCGGCAACCACGCGATGACGAGCCTGTTCGCACGGTTGCTCGCCGACGGCGACTTCGCGACCGCGGGCTGGATGCTGGCCGAAGCCGCCCACCATCCGCAGGTGCAGAAGACCGTCCACCAGCACCTCGTCGCGGCCGCCACGGCGAAGGTCGACGACACCTGGTTGCAGCAGCAGCTCGAGCAGGGCAGCGGCGAAGAACTGCTGACGCTGGCGTCGTTCCTGATGGAGCTCGGCGACGACGTCGCCGACCGCCTTCTGCGCGTCGCCGCCGACAGCGCGCAGCCGTGGTCGCGCTTGCTGTGCGACCTGCTCGGCCACCGCGGCTGAGCCCGAGGTCCCGCAGCCTTCAGCGGCTGGCGCGATCGAGCGCGTCCAGGCTCAGCAGGGCCATCGCGGTGCCGTAGGCGCGGCCCAGTTCGTGGCTGTCGACGAACACGCCGTCGCACTCCGGCAGGTCGAGGATCAGCGCCCGCTGCTGCTTCGCCAGTTCGCCGCGGCGGGCCGCGTCGGCGAGGTGCATCGTCGCTTCGCTGCGCGCCAGCATGTCGAACCAGAAGAAGAAGCCGCCGTAGCCGTGCGCATCGGCGTGGTCGTCGTACTTGCGCACCGCGGCCAGCAGACCGTGGTGGCGATGGCCGGCCACCACCGCCTGCTCCAGTTTGCCCTGGTCCGACTGCCCGAACAGGAACAGGCCCAGTTCGCACAGCGGCATGCGCCCGGCGGCGCCTTCGACGCTGGCGCGCGGCTCGCCGCGGCGCGTGTGCCCGTAGGTGAACGCACCCTCCTTGGTGCGATTGGCCAGCAGCGCGCGCAGCCCGCGATCGATCGCCTGCTGGTCGACCGCGACGCCGGCCGCGCGCGCGCCGTGCAGCGCCTGCAGCGCCGTCGCGATCGCGAACGGGTTGCCGTACTCGTGGAACCAGACGCCGGTCTCCGGCTGCAGCGCCAGCAAGGCACCGACCCCGCGCGCCAGTTCCGGCTGCAGCGCCTTGCCGTCCTGCGGCCGCGTCGCCGACCACGCCAGCAGGAAGCGCAGCGCGTAGGCGCGCGCCCATAGGATCTCGTCGCGGTCGGACAACGCGAGCCAGCTGCCTTGTTCGATGTTGGTGCGGATGCGCAGCAGCAGCGCCTCGACCCGCGCCAGCACGGCCGGCGGCAGCTGCAGCTTGCCGGCGGTGTTCCGCGCGGCCACCGCCAGCAGCGCTTCGCCGACGAGGCAGGTCACCGCCGCGTGCACGTTCGGCAGGCTGTCGGTGCCGCCGAAGTCGTAGATGCTGTCGCGCACGACGCCGTCGCCGTCGTCCATCGCCACCAGGAACGCCGCCGCGCGCAGCCACAGCTCCGGCTCGCCGTAGACCCCGGGCGTGCGCGTGCCGTCGACCGGTCGTTCCGGCATCGCCGCCGCCGGCAGCGGCAGGTAGTCCTCGAAGCCGTGCCCGAACGGGCCGTGGCCTTCGACCTCGAGCGCCGCCTTCCACGCCAGCGGTTCGTCGGGCAGCAGCTGCGCCAGCTGTTGCCAGCGGGCGACGGCCTGCGCGCGCTTGCCGCTGCGACACAGCGCGGCCCCGGCCAGCCAGTCGGCTTCCGCCGCGACCGCCGCCGACGGCGCCTTCGCCAGCACCGCGTCGCAGCGCGCGATCGCCTGGTCGCGGTCGCCTTGGCGGTAGGCCTCCCACGCTTCACGCAGCGCCGGGTTGCCGGGGAAGCCTTCGATCGGCTGCCTGGCCAACGCGCGCAGCGGCGCTTCGAACCACTGCGGGTGCAGGGTCGTGATCTGCGCCACGCGCAGCACTTCCTTGCCGTCGCTGTCGAGCACCAGGTAGCCCGGCTCGACGTACTGGTTGCGCAGCAGGCCGTACTGCTTCTGCAGCTCGCCGCGCGCGACCTCGGCGACCGGCACGAAGTGCTGGCGCAGCAGCTCGATCGTCGACGGCCACGAGAACGGGCCGCCGCGCAGGTAGCGGTCGATCTCGCCCTTGCGGTCCATCGGCGAGCCGGCGACGCCGGGCACGTACCAGAACACGAGCTTGCCGTCCTTCTTGGCCTCGGCCAGGGCTTCGCCGACCGAGGCGCGCCACGGCACCGCGGTGCCGGCGCGCGCCGCTTGTTCGCCCGGTTCCTTGCGCACCTTCTTGGTCGAGTTCTGGGCGGCCAGCGGCAACACCAGGGACGCAGCGAGAACGACGGCGACAGCGCGCAGCAGCATCGCGGCAGCGTGCCGCGGCACGGCCAGCGCGACAAGCCGCGGGCGACGAGGAGGCTTGTCGTTTCGTCGTCGCGGCCGTTCGATGCCGGGATGCTGGGCGAACGCTTCGATCGGGCGCTGCTGCGCGCCGCCGACCTGCACCGGCACCAGGTGCGCAAGGCGACCCAGGTGCCCTACGTCTCCCACCTGCTGGCGGTCTGCGCGCTGGCGCTCGAGTTCGGCGCCGACGAGGACGAAGCGATCGCCGCCCTGCTGCACGATGCCGTCGAGGACCAGGGCGGTGCTGCGACCGCGGCGGCGATCCGCGCCGAGTTCGGCGACCGCGTCGCCGACCTGGTGCTCGGCTTGACCGACGCCGACGTCGTGCCGAAGCCGCCGTGGCGGGCCCGCAAGGAGCAGTACCTCGCCCACCTGCGCCACGCCGACGCGTCGACGCGGCTGGTGTCGTGCTGCGACAAGATCCACAACGCCCGCGCCATCCTCGGCGACCACGCGCGCAGCGGCGCCGCGGTCTGGGAACGCTTCTCCGGCGGCCGCGACGGCACGCTGTGGTACTACCGCGAACTGGCGGCGATCTTCACCACCGCCGGCCCAGCCGCACCCGCCAAGGTGCTGGCCGAGCTGGCGGGCCGCATGCAGACCCTGGCCTGAGCCACGACCACCGGCACCCAGCACAGGGCCCGCCCCGGAACCAGCGAGCGACCGTTCGCGCGCAAGCGATCGGGCGCGTATAGCTTCCGCATGCTGCGTTCGTCCGCCCTGCTCGTTCTCGCGGTCTGCCTCCTCCCCGAAGGTTCCCTCACCGGCGGTCCCTTCCGCGGCGCCGGGCCCGACGAAGGGCAGTGGCTGCCGACCCAGGTCCGCGAGATGGACTGGGAGGCGCTGCAGAAGCGCGGCATGGTGATGACGAAGGACGAGTTCTGGCACCCCGAGAAGGGCGGCGTGCTGTCGGCAACGGTGCAGATCAACGGCTGCACGGCGTCGTTCGTGTCGAAGGACGGACTGCTGCTGACCAACCACCACTGCGGCTTCGGTGCCGTCACCGAACTCAGCAGCGCCGAGCACAACTACCTCGAGAACGGCTTCGCCGCGGCGAGCCGCGCCCAGGAACTGCCGGCGCCCGGCATGGTCGCGTCGGTGCTGAAGCGCATCGAGGACGTGACCGCGGTCGTGCACGAGGCGCAGGCGAAGGCCAAGGACGACCTCGACCGCTTCGTCGTCACGCAGCGCACGCTCGGGCGGCTGGTGGCCGAGGCCGAAGCGAAGGAGGCGAACACCAAGTGCTCGGTGGCGTCGTTCCTCGAGGGCAAGGAGTACCACCTCTACTACCGCACGCAGATCACCGACGTGCGGCTCGTCTACGCGCCGCCGCGCAGCATCGGCGAGTTCGGCGGCGAGACCGACAACTGGGAATGGCCGCGCCACACCGGCGACTTCACGTTCTTCCGCGCCTACGTGGCGCCGGACGGCAGGGTGCGCGAGCACCATCCGGAGAACGTGCCGTTCCAGCCCGAGCACTCGCTGAAGGTCGCGCAGAACGGCGTGCAGGCCGGCGACCTGGCGCTGATCCTCGGCTACCCGGGCCGCACGCAGCGCTACAAGACGAGCCGCAGCGTGGCCCTGCAGGAGGGCTACGTGTTCCCGCGCCGCCTCGACGTGCTGACCGCGGTGATCGCCGTGCTGACGCAGGCCGGCAAGCAGAGCGTCGAGAAGTCGCTGCAGGTCGCCGACGACATCAAGTCGCTGGCCAACGTGCAGAAGAACGCCTCGGGGATGATCTTCGGCCTGCGCCGCAACGCCGTCGTCGCCCGCAAGCTGCGCGAAGAGGCGGAGTTCACCGCCTGGCTCGCCGCCGACCCGCAGCGCAGCCAGGCGCACGGCAACGTGCTGGCCGAGATGCTGGCCGCGGACGACGCCGAAGCGGCGACGCTCGAGCGCGACACGATGATGGGTTTCCTCGGCCTGCTCGACGACCAGATGCCGCTGCTGACGGTGCTGGTCGAAGCCTGCGCCGCCAGCGCCTCGTCGCCCGAAGGCAAGCTGCCCGCACGCCTGCAGGAGGTGCTGGGCAGCGACATGCTGACCGCCGACTTCGACACCATCCAGCAACCGGTGCTGCGCATCCTGTGCGCGGAGTTCGCGGCGATGAGCAAGGAACAGCGGCTCGAGGGCACGCAGGTGCTCGGCGCCGACGGCCTCGACGGCAAGGCGCTCGACGCGCTGTTCACCACCACCCGGATGCTCGACCCGAAGGCGCGGCAGGACCTGTTCGCCGGCGGCAAGGACGCGCTCGGCAAGAGCGACGATCCGATGGTCGTGCTGGCGCGCGGTCTCGCCAAGGAACGCACCGCCTGGCAGCTGCGCCAGCGCCAGCGCGCCGGCAAGGCGCTCGACGTCGGCCGCCGCTGGATCGCGGCGCAGGAGGCGTTCCGCGGCAAGTCGTTCTATCCGGACGCCAACAGCACGCTGCGCGTGTCGATCGCCGAGGTCGCCGGTTACTCGCCGCGCGAAGCGGTGAGCTACGCGCCGCACACGACGGTCGCCGGCATCCTGCAGAAGGAGACCGGCGTGGAGCCGTTCGCCAGCCCGAAGGCGCTGCTCGAAGCCGCGAAGACGCGAGACAAGTCGAAGTTCTTCGACCCGAAGCTCGGCGACGTGCCGGTGTGCTTCCTGACCAACGGCGACACCACCGGCGGCAACAGCGGCTCGCCGGTCGTCAACGGCAAGGGCGAACTGATCGGCCTGAACTTCGACCGCGTGTTCGAGAACGTCGCCGGCGACTTCGGCTGGAACCCGGAGCGCTCGCGCAACGTGGTGTGCGACGTGCGCTACGTGCTGTGGGTCGTCGAGTCGGTGCTGCCGAGCAAGAGCCTGCTGCAGGAACTCGGCGGCTGAAGCCTGGTCGCGGTCTGGCCATCGGAGTCCCTGTCCGGTCGACGCATCGCCGGCGGTCACCCCTTGCCGTGCACCGTGCAGCGCACCCAGTTCGCATCGACCACGAACTCCAGCGCCGGATGCCCCGCCTTCGCCAATTCCGCGCGCGCAGTCGGAATCCCGAAGCCGAAGCGTTGCACGAGCCCCAGCACGCGCATCGCCTCGGCGAGCACCTGATTGCGGTAGTCGGTCACGCCGGGCTGTCCGAACGTCGCCGCGGTGACGATGCCGAACGGGCCACCGGGACTGAGGATCTCGATGCGGTCGTCGAACCAGTACACCCGGATCGGCGCATTGGTGCCCTCGTAGCTGCGGTGCAACAGCGCATTGCGGGTCAGCTGCTGCAGCGCCGGTAGCGGATAGCTGGCGGAACGGATCTCGTGCGAGGCGGTCGTGAAGTCGACCGCGGTGCGGTTGTGCGAAGCGAGCTTGTCGTCGAGCCGCCGCACCACGTCGCTCAGCGTGCCGTCGATCTCCGCTTCGTCGTGAACCGGATCCCCCCAACGACTGCCGGCGATCCGCAGGAACTGCACGTAGGCACCGGGCAGGAACTCGCGCGGGCGCAGCCCGAGCACCAACATGCCCGCGACCGTCGGCCGCGGATCCTGCAGCGACACGATCATCTTGGTCGCAGCCAGCCGCTCCTCGTACGTGCGTTCGTTCGCCTGCAGGATCTCCGGGTGGAACGCGCGCGGCAGGTAGTCCTCCTCGAACCGGCGCAGGCTCAGGTCCGAGAGTGCAGCACCTGGCACCGGCTGCGCATCGAACGGACGGTCGCGGTGGCGGCGCTTCTCGTTCAGGAGGTTCTCGTCCTGCCGGCTCGCGATGCCGCGCCGCGGCCCGATCCGGATCCAGATGCGTCCGTCGTAGCGAACCGGCGGGGCATCGGCAGGCTGGACGTGCACGACCGCGATGTCACAACCGCACAGGCGTCGCTTCTCGACGACCACGGAAGGCGGCGGAACCATGCTGCCATCCGCCTTGAAGTCGGCGAGCAGGAGGAGCAGTTCGTCGGTGATGGGCAGACCGGTCGGCATGCCGCGATCGTCGACGCCGACGAACAACACGCCGGCGCGCCGATGGTCCGGCAGATCGTTGGCGAACGCACAGACAGCCTGTCGAGCCTTCTTGGCCAGATCGCCCCGGAGCGATTCCTTGCGCTCGACGAGGTCCGATTCGAGGTCCTGCATCAGGGCTTCGAGTTGCTGGTCCGAGTAGGTCATCACGTGTAGGAGCCTCCGTAGACACGGACGGTTCGGATACGGCCCTCTACTGGCTCGCCGTGGCCGCGCGCTGCAAGAACGCGCGTTCGATCGCCGCGTCGTAGACGACGACGTCCGGCAGTTCGCGGTAGCGACCGTCGAGGTCCATGCCGAAGCCGAGCACGAACTCGTCCGGGATCTCGAAGCCGAGGAAGTCGATCGTCACCGGCACCACGCGCCGCGACGGCTTGCTGAGCAGCGACGCCACGCGGCAGCTCTGCGCCCCCTTCTGCAGGAAGTGCTCCTGCAGGGCCGCGATCGTGCGGCCGGTGTCGACGATGTCCTCGAGCAGCAGCACGTGGCGGCCGCGCACCGGCAGGTCGGCGCCGGTGGTGATCGTCACCTTGCCGCTGCTCTGCGTGCCGGCGTAGGACTGCGCCCGCACCTCGTGCACCGGCAGCGAGCCGGGCAGGAGCTTCTGCAAGAGCCGCGCGAACGGCCGAGCACCTTCGATGACCGCGACCAGCATCGGCGGCTCGGGGGCGGTGGCGACGTGGATCTGGCGGGCCAGCTCCTGCGCGCGGCGCAGGATCAGCTCGTTCGGGAACAGGACCGGGAACGCGGGGAACTTCACGGGAGGACGAACGGCACCGCCGGCGACACGCCGGGGACTTGGAAGGAGAAGTCGAGGATCACGTGCGCGGCGAAGAACGGCAGGCCGGCCACGGGGTTGGGTTGCGGGATGGCGACGTCGAGGCTGCGGTAGCCGCCGGGCGGCATCAGCGCGACGAAGCCGGGCACGGTCAGCGACGCCTGCAGCATCGCGTCGAACGCCAGCGGGATCAGCGCACCGCCGAACGGGATCGCCGGCGCGTCGGCGTTCGCCAGCGCCAGCACGCTGAGGAAGACGCCGCCGTGGTCGAGCGCCGTCGCATGCAGGGTGAAGCGCGTGCTGTCGACGGTCACGCCGCACTGCACCGGGTGCACCGTGGTGTCGGCGCTGTTCGTGGTCCCGGGCGTGCCGAGGTCGCCGGCGCCGAACGCCGCCACCGCGGCCGCGTAGTTCGCCGGCACCTGCGGCCCGAACAGGTCGCGCCGTTCGGCGGCGACGCCACTGCCGCCGGGGAACCCGGTCGTGTAGGCCAGTTGGTCGAGCGTGGTGACGCCCTGCGTCAGCGCCACCGTGTCGCTGGTGTCGCCGAGCGCCACCGAGCCGAACGGCAGCACGACGCCGAGCGGCTGGTTGCCGTTGCGAGTCGGCGCGCCGTCGACCTGGAACAGCAGCGGCCGGCCGGGCACGGCGACGAAGTTGCTCGCCAGCGTGATCGTGTTGCTGCCCTCGACCAGGCGCACCCCGCGCAGGCCGAGTGGCTTGCTGCCGACGTTGACGACCTCGACGTACTCGCCGTTGGTGTCGGGCACGTTCGCCGGATTGCGATGCACTTCGCTGATCTTCAGCTCGCCGACCGCGACCGGCGGCGTCGCCACCTCGTCGCACCAGAAGTCGAGGAAGCTGCCGTTGCTGGCCGCGGCGCGGTAGCGGCGGCCGTCGGTGTCGATGCGGATCGAGCCGGCGACGCCGAAGCCGATCGTGCTGGCGCTGCCGGTCGTCGTGCTGAGCAGCGCGCGCGCCGCCGCCGCCTGGTTCAACCGGTTGACCACGTTCGCCGTCGGATGGCCGAACGAGTTGCCGGCGCCGCAGCTGACCACCGCGAGCTCGGGCGCCAGCCGGGTGATCAGGTTCAGGCTGGTCGACGTGTTCGAACCGTGGTGGTTCAGCTTGTAGACGTCGACGTCGCCGCAGGCGAGGCTCGCCGGCCCTTCGACGTCCGCCGTGCTGCTGGCGCCGCCGGTCAGGTCGCCGCCGAACCACATCGAGAACAGGCCGTAGTCGAGACGCAGCACCACCGACCGCGAGTTCTCCTCCTGCGCCGACGCCGTCGGATCGACGAACGCGCCCCCGAGCACGTTGCCGTCAAAGGCGATGACCGTCATCGTCGCTCCGCCGCCGAGCTGGTAGACGGCGCCGAGCGACACCTGCTGGCGGCGGCTGCCGGCGGCGGCCAGGTAGTTGTTGACGGTCAGCGTCGTCGGCCGGTTCAGGTCGCCGCGGTCGTAGGCGGTCTGCAGCGGCAGCGCGTTCAACACCTCGTCGAGGCCGCCGGCATGGTCCTCGTGGAAGTGCGACAGGAACGTGAAGCCGTAGCCGCTCGGCGCCAGCTGCGCGATCGCCGGCAGCATGCGCGCCGTGCCCTGGCCGTTCGGCCCGGCGTCGACGAGATGCACGGTGCCGTTCGGGGCGCGCACCACGATGCCGTCGCCCTGGCCGACGTCGACCACCACCACGGTGAGGCCCACGGGCGCATCGGCCTGGCTGCCTTGGGGCGCACAGGCCGCGAACAGTGCGGCAATGGCGGTGACGAGCATCGGAGGACCATAGCGACTGCCCGCGGCAGGTGCATCAGGCCGGCTGCAAGCCCGCGTGAGGTCGCCGCGTGCGGCCGCTATGGTCGGGCCATTGCGTGCCATGGCAACGAGGCGATCAGCATGCCGACCATCCTTCGCATCGGCTCGACGAGGTTCTTATTCTTCTCCAACGAAGGCTCCGAACCTCCGCACGTCAACATCGAGCAAGGCGATGCGCTGGCGAAGTTCTGGCTGGAACCGGTAGCCTTGGCATCCTCGAGTCGCTTCAGCGGCCGCGAACTCCGCCGCCTCGAGGAACACGTGATCACCCACCGCATGCGCTTCCTGGAGGCTTGGCGTGACTACTTCCGGGCCTGACGTCGATCCCCGCGCCGTGCGCGTCGCCATCGGCGACGACGAGATCCTCGTCGATCTGGCGGATGGCCGCCGCCTCGCGGTGCCACTCGCATGGTTCCCTCGCCTCCTGCACGCCGAGCCGAACCAGCGCCAGAACTTCCGCCTGCTCGGCGAAGGGCAAGGGATCCACTGGCCCGACCTCGACGAGGATCTGAGCGTTGCCGGGTTGTTGCGCGGCGCGGCCGCCCCGCGGTCCTCGCGACGTGCGGTGTGAGGTAGCCAGCGCATGGCCAACCTGCTCGCCCACCACTACGGCCAAGACGTCGTGCTGTTCGACGACCCGTTCCTGGCGACGCTGCTGCAGCGCATCGGCAGCCCAAGCACCGGCACCGCGGAGATCCCGGGCCTCGTGCGCACCGGCTACCAGCGGCTCTTGCAGGAAGTGCTCGCGCGCGAGTTCCCGGTGCAGGCCCAGCGCGCACCGACGCGGATGACGACGCAGGAGCCGCGCGCGTTCGTGCAGGGCGACTTCCTGTGCCGCGAGACCAAGCTCGTCATCTGTGCGGTGATCCGTGCCGGCATCCTGCCGGCGCAGGCCTGCTACGAGGCCGCCATCGAGGTGCTGCCACCGGCGAACGTGCGCCTCGACTTCCTGAACCTGTCGCGCGTCACCGACGCCCAGCACCACGTGACCGGCGTGCGGCTCGACGGCAGCAAGATCGGCGGCCCGGTCGACGACGCGATCGTGCTGGTGCCGGACCCGATGGGCGCGACCGGCGGCACCGTCTGCCGCGCCTACGAGGTCTACCGCGAACTCGGCGGCCGGGGCCCGAAGCGCTTCGTCGCCGCGCACCTGATGGTGACGCCGGAAGCCGTGCGCCGCGTGACGTCGTCGCACCCGGGCCTGCGCCTCTACGGCGGCCGGCTCGATCGCGGTCTGTCGAGCGAGCGCGCGCTGGCCAGCACGCCGGGCAGCTTCCCGAACGAAGAGCGCGGGCTCACCGACGTGCAGTACATCGTGCCGGGTGCTGGCGGCATGGGCGAACTGCTGACCAACAGCTGGGTGTGAGCCGCGCCGCGAAATCCTGCGCACGTTCGCGTCGGAAGTGCAGGTCCGTCGTGCCCTCTCCCTGCGTTCCGGCGGTTGCCGGCGCAGGAGAGGCGACATGGGCGAACGAAGCAGGATTTCCGGGCCGGGGCGGCGCGCGGCAGCGCTGGTGATGGACGACGACGAAGACGATCCGGGCGACGTGTGTGCAGCCTGCGGCTGCTCGCAGTGCCGGCTGGCCGAAGTGTTCGACGCGTTGGCCCGCCGTCCGGCCCGCACGAGCGGGCCAACAGCAGCCTTGCCAGGGCCGCGGCTCGCCCGCTATCCCTTGCCGTCCTCATGACCACCATCGTCTCCGTGCAAGGCCGCGAAGTCCTGGACAGCCGCGGCAACCCCACCGTCGAAGTCGAAGTCGAACTGGAGTCCGGTGCGCACGGCAGTGCGATCGTGCCGTCCGGCGCCAGCACCGGCGCGCACGAGGCGGTCGAGCTGCGCGACGGCGACAAGAAGCGCTACCTCGGCAAGGGCGTGAGCAAAGCGGTCGCCAACGTCAACGGCGCGATCAGCGAGGCGCTGCTCGGCGTGCCGGCGGAGGACCAGTTCCTGGTCGACACGCTGCTGCGCGAAGCCGACGGCAGCAAGAACAAGGGCAAGCTCGGCGCCAACGCGATCCTCGGCGCGTCGCTGGCCACCGCCAAGGCGGTCGCCAACGAGGTCGGCATGCCGCTGTGGCGCTACGTCGGTGGCGCCAAGGCGCGCCGGCTGCCGGTGCCGATGATGAACATCCTGAACGGCGGTGCGCACGCCGACAACAACGTCGACTTCCAGGAGTTCATGGTGATGCCGATCGGTGCCAAGAGCTTCAAGGAAGGCCTGCGCATGGGCGTCGAGGTCTTCCACGCGCTGAAGGCCGAGCTGAAGGCGAAGAAGCTGATGACCGCGGTCGGCGACGAAGGGGGCTTCGCGCCGAACCTCGAGTCCAACGCCGCGGCGTTCGAGATCATCCTGCAGGCGATCAAGAAGGCCGGCTACAAGGCCGGCAGCGACCTGGTGCTGGCGCTCGACGCCGCCGTCACCGAGCTGTTCGAGAAGGGCAAGTACACGCTCGAAGGCGAAGGCAAGACCCTCGACCAGAAGGGCATGGTCGAGCTCTACCAGAGCTGGTGCAGCCAGTTCCCGATCTTCTCGATCGAGGACGGCATGGCCGAGGACGACTGGAAGGGCTGGCAGGCGCTGACCACGGCGATCGGCGGCAAGACGCAGCTGGTCGGCGACGACCTTTTCGTCACCAACACCGAGCGCCTGCAGCGCGGCATCACCGAGAAGGCCGGCAACGCGATCCTGATCAAGGTCAACCAGATCGGCACGCTGACCGAGACGCTGGAAGCCATCGACATGGCGCACAAGGCCGGCATGCGCGCGATCATGTCGCACCGCTCGGGCGAGTCGGAGGACAACACCATCGCCGACCTGGCGGTCGCCTGCGGCACCGGCCAGATCAAGACCGGCGCGCCGTGCCGCAGCGATCGCGTGGCGAAGTACAACCAGCTGCTGCGCATCGAAGAGCAGCTCGGCGACGCGGCGGTCTACGGCATCTGAGCCCGCGAGCGCGACCGGCGGCTCACTTGCCGCCGGCGTCGGCCTTCTTCTCTTCCTTCGGCTCGACCTTCTTCTCGTCCTTCTTCTCCTCGGCGGCCGGCTTGCCGAGCACCTCGAGGATGTCCTTCTCGAGCTGCTTCTCGCCGCCCGGGCCGAAGCCGACGTGCACCTTCTTGACGACACCGTCGGTGCCGATCACAACGGTGTGCGGGATGCCCTTGACGCCGAACTTGCCGCCGAGCTCCTGATCGCACAGCGCGACCGCGATCGACAGCTGCTTCTTCTGCAGGAACTGCTCGACCGTCGCCTTGTCCTCGGCGAGGTTGCAGGCGACGAACACGACGCCCTGGTCGGCGAGCTTCTTGGTCACCTCGCTGACCTTCGGCAGCCCCTTCACGCACGGGCCGCACCACGTCGCCCAGAAGTCGAGCACGACGACCTTGCCCTTCAGGTCGGCGAGCTTCTGCTTGCTGCCGTCGAGCATGGCGAACTCGACGTCCGGCGCCGGCTTGCCGACCGACGCGTGCGGCTTGCCGTGCGCCTCTTCGCCTTCGTCGCCCGCTTCCACGGCCTCCTCCATCATGCCGCCCATCTCCTCCTGGAAGCGCTCCATCACGGCCTTCTGCAGGTCGTCGACCTTGGTGGCGCCCTTCGGCGGCTCGACCGCGAACGCGTCCTTCTGGACATCCTTGCTGCAGCTGGTGAACTCGAGCTCGATGCTCGGCTCGATCGAGATGCCCTTGGGGCCGTCTTCGCCCTCTTCGCCTTCCTCCGCTTCGCCGCCGTTCATCAGCGCGTCCAGGTCGAGCTTCTGGCGCGCCGGCTTGTGGCGCAGCACCCACGGCTCGTCGCCCTTCATGACCCACAGCTCGCAGGCGAGGCCCTCGTCCTTGATCGCCAGCTGCCACGCGTCCTTGCCGCCGACCTTGCCGTCGCCGACCAGTTCGACGGTCTTGGCGTCGAGCAGCGCCTTCTTGGCACCGGCCGGCGCCAGCAGCTGCCGCAGGTTGGCTTCGCCCGGCATGCCGAACATGCCGCGCTTGCTGCCGAGGAACGCCTGGACGTCCTTCGGGGCTTCGGCCAGCGAGTAGAGCTGGAAGCGCTCGTTGCTCTGCAGCAGCTGCTTGCCGTCGCAGACGACATCGCCCATGCCCTCCTCGCCGGCGCGGAACACGAAGCGGTTCGGCATCGCGACGATCATCTCGACCTCGAAGCTCGGCAGCTCCTGGCCTTCGAGCTGGGCGGCGATCTCCTCGGGCAGCTCGGGCAACACCATCTGCGCCGTCGCCTTCAGGTGCATCGCCGGCAGGCTCTGGGTGAAGCGCAGCGCCTTGCCGAGCAGTTCGCCGGCGTTCGGCTTGGCGGGCGCCGCGGTGTCGGCCGCCACCGGCTTCGGCGGGTCTTGCTTGGCAGGATCCTGTGCGGCGAGGCTGGCGGTGGCGGCGGCGAAGGCGAGAAGGGGAACGATCAGTGCGTGTCGCATCGTGATGAGGAGTCCGGGGAGGCCGGGGAGGCCGTGAAGGTGCCGGAGGACCGCGAGTAGCCCAAGGAACTCCAACATTTTCGTACCGGCTGGAAACACCCATGTTCGAGGTCGTGCCGGCCTGACGCCGATCGCCATGCCGTCGCAGCGCCCTTCGTCGTTCGGCGCCAAGGCCGGCCCCTGCCGCCGCCACGATTCCCGACGACGACTATCCAGCCGCTGCCACCGTCGTTAGCATCGCCCCGCGCCGCGCCATGAGTCGCACCGAAGCCGAGGCCCCGTCGTCGTTCCCCCACTGGGTAGCGCTGGGCAGTCTCGCCTTCGTGCTGTGGCTGTTCTTCACCAACACGGTGCCGGCCTTGCGCGAACGCGCCGAGCTGCGCGACCTCCAGGCCGAACTCGACCGGCTGCGCGGCACCTACGACCAGGCGATCGAACAGGCCCGTGTCGGCGTCGGCCCAACCGTCGACGACGACCTGCAGGCACTGCTGCTGGCGATCGACGCCCAGGGCATGACTCCGACGGAGCTGTGCCTTGCCTACCCGGAGCCGAAGCCAAAGGCGACCGGCGAGGCCGGCAGCGGCGCCGGCAGCGATGGCAACGGCGAGCGCCCGGAGCCGCGGTGAAGTTCTCCGCCTCCGTCGCCGTCCGAAGGCCTGCGTCCGGATTCGTTCCGGTTCGAACTGACGGTGCCGTCGCCTGCTGCGTAAGTCGCCGCCGGTCGCCCGCACCCGAGGCTCGCCCTCCCCACCCCGCTTCTTCCTTCGGCGCGCCACCGATTCCGTGCCGCGCCGCGTCCGTCTAGACCCCGAAACCGCCATGAGCAACCAAGCCACTCCGCAGGACCTGCAGCAGGTCGAGAAGCTGCGCACCGCGTATGCCGCGATGAAGCAGGAGATCCAGAAGGTCATCGTCGGCCAGGATCACGTCGTCGACGAACTGTTCATGGCGCTGTTCTGCCGCGGCCACTGCCTGCTGATCGGCGTGCCCGGCCTCGCCAAGACGCTGCTGATCTCGACGCTGGCGAAGGTGCTGAACCTCGGCTTCAACCGCATCCAGTTCACGCCCGACCTGATGCCGGCCGACATCACCGGCACCGAGATCATCCAGGAGGACAAGGCGACCGGCCGCCGCGAGTTCAAGTTCATGCCGGGTCCGATCTTCGCCAACGTCATCCTGGCGGACGAGATCAACCGCACGCCGCCGAAGACGCAGGCGGCGCTGCTCGAGGCGATGCAGGAGTACCAGGTCACCGTCGCCGGCCACCGGCACGTGCTGAAGCGCCCGTTCTTCGTGCTGGCCACGCAGAACCCGATCGAGCAGGAAGGCACCTACCCGCTGCCGGAAGCGCAGCTCGACCGCTTCATGTTCATGGTGCGCGTCGACTACCCGACCGCGGCCGAGGAGCGCGAGATCGTGCGCCGCACCACCGAAGAGCGCACCACCGACATCAAGCCGGTGCTCGGCGCCGAGGACATCGAGGCGCTGCAGGCGATCGTGCGCAAGGTGCCGATCGCCGACGCCGTGCTCGAGTACGCGCTGCGGCTGACGCGGCAGACGCGCCTCACCACGCCCGACGCGCCGGCCTGGGTCAAGGAATGGCTGCAGTGGGGTGCCGGCCCGCGCGCCAGCCAGAACCTCGTGCTCGGCGCCAAGGCGCACGCGCTGCTGCAGGGCCGCTTCTACGTCGCCGCCGAGGACATCCGCGCGGTCGCCAAGCCCGTGCTGCGCCACCGCCTGATCACCAGCTTCGCCGCCGAAGCCGACGGCGTCACCACCGACAAGGTGGTCGAACGCCTGCTGGCCGAGACGCCCGCGAACGACAGCCAGGCGCTGGCCGACGGCAAGCTGCCGAAGGTCATCGCGCAGGGCTGATCCCAGGTCGCCGGCCTGTTTCCGTTCGCCCGCGTCGGCGCCCAGCGCCGACCGCCGGCGAAGTTCCGGGGCGCGCCCCCGCCGCCCCATCGCCGCATCGCTGAGCTCCCGCCGCCATGACCGAGATCCCCACCGACTACCTCGACCCGCGCGTGCTGAACAAGGTCGGCCGCCTCGAACTGCGCGCCCGCCTCGTCGTCGAAGGCTTCGTCACCGGCATGCACAAGTCGCCGTACCGGGGCTTCTCGGTCGAGTTCGCGCAGCACCGCGAATACGTCGCCGGCGACGACCTGCGCCACCTCGACTGGAAGATCTACGCCAAGGCCGACCGCTTCGTCGTCAAGCAGTACGAGGAGGAGACCAACCTGCGCGCGCACCTGTTCCTCGACCAGAGCGAGTCGATGAACTACGCGCACGACGGCGGCATGAGCAAGTTCGACTACGGCGCCACCGCCTGCGCCTCGCTCGCCTACATGATCCAGCAGCAGGCCGACGCCGTCGGCCTCTCGCTGTTCGACGAGAAGGTGGCCAAGCAGGTGCCGCCGTCGAACACGCGCGCCAGCCTCGGCAACCTCTTCTCGGCGCTGGAGGCGGCGAAGACGCGGCAGCAGAAGACCAAGGTCGGCGGCGTGCTGCACGAACTGGCGAGCCAGCTGCGGCAGCGCGGCATGGTGATGATCTTCAGCGACCTGTTCGACGCACCCGAGGAGGTGCTGAAGGGCCTGCGCGAGATCGCCTCGCGCGGCCACGACATCGTCGTCTTCCACGTGCTCGACCGCGACGAGGTCGAGTTCCCGTTCGAACGCATGACGCTGTTCCAGGGCATGGAGCAGCTGCCCGAGCTGCTGTGCGACCCGAAGTCGCTGCGCGATGCGTACCTCGCGGAGATCGAGGGCTTCGCCGAGCAGATCCGCAAGGGGTGCCTCGGCCAGCGCATCGACTACGTGCGCGTCGTCAACAGCGCCCCGCTCGACGTCATCCTGACCAGCTATCTCAGCGCGCGAGCCGCGCGGGCCAAGCGCCGCAAGTGAGGAGCCCCGCGTGCAGTTCCTGAATCCCGCCCTGCTGGCCGGCGCGCTGCTGTTCGCGGTGCCGCTGGTCATCCACCTGCTCAACCGCCAGCGCCACAAGAAGCGCCCGTGGGCGGCGATGGAGTTCCTGCTCCGCGCCTACCAGAAGCAGCGCAACCGCCTGCGCAACGAGAACCTGCTGCTGCTGCTGCTGCGCTGCCTCGTGCCGATCGTGCTGGCGCTCGCCATCGCGCGGCCGGTGCTGCAGGCGGCCGCCGGCCTGCTCGGCGGTTCGGTCGTCGTGCACCACGTCGTGCTGGTCGACGGCAGCTACAGCATGGGCATGCGCCAGGACGGCGGGCAGAGCCCGTTCGACAAGGCGCGCACGCTGGTCGGCCGCCTGCTCGACGGCTTCGAAGCGAGCACCGAACGCAACGACAAGGTGACGCTGGTGCTGGCCGGCACGCGGCCGCGCTTCCTCGCCCGCGGCGATCTGGCGCTGCAGACGGCGCGCAGCCAGTGGCTGCAGATGCAGAAGCCCGAGGACGCCGGCGGCGATCTCGGCGAGGCGCTGCGCCAGGTCGTCGACGCGGTCGAAGAGGCCAACGACCCGGAAGTGCAGGTCTACGTGTTCAGCGACCAGCAGCAGCACGCCCTCGGGGCGGCGCTGCAGGCGCCGGCGGGCGGCGACAAGCCGAAGCCGCCCACAGCACCAGCACTGCCGAACCCGGCGGCCGGTGCCGCGGCGACGGGCGATGCGGCGCCCCCCGCCAGCGACCTCGCCGACACGCTGCGCGACCACGTCGAACGGTTGCAGAAGCGGCCCGGCACCCAGGTGCACTGGATCGACGTCGGTCCGTTCGCCGGCGGCAAGACCGGCGGCAGCGTCGACAACGTGCAGCTCACCGACCTGCGGATCAGCCAGCCGGCCGCCGTGCTGCGCAGCGCGGTCGAGGTCGTGGCCACCATCCGGAACCGCGGCCAGGCGGCGCAGAACGTCGAGGTCACGCTCGACGTCGACGGCGCCGAACCGATGCGCAAGCTGGTCGCGGTGCCGGCCGGCGGCGAAGGCGAAGCAGACTTCCAGCTGAGCTTCCGCGAGCCCGGCAAGCGCCGCGTGCGCGCCAGCCTGACCAACGACGTGCTCGCCGCCGACGACGAGCGCTTCCTGGTCGTCGACGTGCGCGAACGCATCCGCGTGCTGCTGGTCGACGGCGAGGCGAGCGGCGATCCGCTGCTCGCCTACCGCACCGTGTTCCAGTCCGTGCTCGATCCGGATCCGACGGCGCTGCCGACGTTCGCGGTCGAGACCGTCGACACCGTGGCGCTGCTCGGCGGCCAGTGCACGCCGAAGAACCACGACGTGGTGGTGCTGGCCGACGTCGAGCGCCTGAACAACCGCGCCGCCGCGGCGCTGGTCGAGGCGCTGCAGGCCGGGCGCGGGCTGTTCGTCGCCTTCGGCGAACGCACCGACGCCGACAGCTTCAACCTGCTGTTGCACGAGAGCGGTGCCGGCCCGCAGCCGTTCCGCCTGCTGCGCGCGCTCGGCGCGCCGGCCGGCAGCTCGACGGTGCGCGCGCCGCAGATCGAACTGCCCGACCACCCGCTGCTGCGCGAGTTCGAGGAGGCGATCTACCGCGACGTGCTGCAGGCGATCCCGGTCTGGCGCTGGCTCGGCTCGAGCGCCGACTCGCTGCACCAGGACGCCGCCGTGGTGCTGCGCGTCACCGACGCCGAGCGCTCGCCGCTGCTGGTCGCGCGGCCGTTCGGCGAAGGCAAGGCCGTGTTCCTGACCTCGCCGCTGGCGTCCGAGTTCAAGGCCGACCGCTGGAACCGCCTCGACGACCCGATGGTCGCGTTCCCGCTGCTGCACGGTCTGGTGAAGTGGCTGGCGCTGCCGGCCAACGACCCCTTCCACGTGCCGGTCGGCGGCGAACTGGTCTGCTCGTTGCCGGCGCGCCCCGAGGACGTCGAGGTGCAGCGGCCCGAACGCGACGGCCGGCCGCGGGCGCCGCTGGCCGAGGAGCCGGTGGCGCTGCCGGGCAACCGCTTCCGCCTGCCGTCGCTGAGCGACACGCCGTTCGCCGGCTTCTACGTGTTCGACTGCAAGCTCGAACGGGAGGCCGGCAAGGAGGCGCTGTCGCTGCCGTTCGCGGTCAACGTCGCCGTCGACGAAGGCGAGCTGCGCTACGCGTCCCACGACGAGCTGCGCCAGGCGTTGGCCCTGCCGCGCGTGCTGGACGCCCTGCCGCAGATCGTCGACGTGCAGCAGGACGGGAAACAGGGCGAACTCGGCCCGACGCTGCTGCTGCTCACCCTGTTGTTCGTGCTCGGCGAAGCCGCGCTCGCCCGCTACGTGTCCGTGCGCCGGAGCTGATCCCGATGCTGTTCCCCCAGGATCCCAAAGCCGAGCTCGCCACCTACTCGGAGGAGACGTTCAAGTTCCTCGCGGCACCGCAAGAATGGGTGGTGGCGCTGCTCGTCGTGCCGGCGATCGCGCTGTTCGCATGGTGGGCCTACTCGGGCCTGCACCGGCTGGAACGCCCGACCCGCATCACGCTGTCGGTGCTGCGCGCCCTGGCGATCGCGGTCTGCTGCGTGCTGCTGTTCCAGCCGGCGTTCGAGATCACGACCTACCGCCGCACGCAGAACCAGGTGCACGTGCTGGTCGACGACAGCGCCAGCATGGGCCGCAAGGACCGCTATCCGGACTCCGACCAGGGCAGTGCGCTGGCGGCGATCGCCGGCGGCGAGGTGGCGACGCAGACGCGCGCCGAACTGGTCCGCTCGGTGCTGGACCGCCCCGACGGACTGCTCGCCGAGCTGAAGAAGACGCACGACGTGCGGCTGTTCCGCATGCAGCGGAAGACGGTGCCGATCGGCAACCTCGGCGAACTGACCGCGCGCGGCAACCGCACCGCGCTCGGCGACGCGCTCGACCTGCACCTCGCCAGCGCCTCGGGCAGCAACCTCGACGCCGTGCTGGTGGTCAGCGACGGCCGTAACAACGCCGGTCTCGATCCGATCGAGGTCGCGCGTTCGTACGGGCTGCGGGGCATCGCCGTGCACACGATCGGCGTCGGCGACCCGGAGGCCCCGCGCAACGCCTGGCTGGTCGGGCCGCCCGGGCCGAAGGAGGCGCTGTGCCTCGAACTGGTCAACTTCGACGTGACGCTGCACGCCGAGGGCCTCGCCGGCAAACGGGCGCAGGTCGAGCTGCTCGGCTCGCGCGACGGCGGGCCGTTCGTGGCGCTGGCAACGGCGAACGGCGAACTGCCGGCCGACGGCCAGCAGAGCCGCGTGCGCGTGTTCCACACGTTCACCGAGCCCGGCGACTGGACGCTGCGCTTCCAGCTGCAGCCCCTGCCGGAGGAGAGCCAGACCGACGACAACCAGGACACCCGCTTCCTGCGCGTCAACGACGAGAAGATCCGCGTGCTCTACGTCGAGAGCCGCCCGCGCTGGGAGTACCGCTACGTCAAGAACGGCCTGAAGCGCGTCGACCCGAGCATCGTCATGCAGGCGGTGCTGTTCGACGCCAGCCCGCGCTTCGAGCAGGAGCACAGCAAGGAACTGCCGCCGCTGCGCGACCTGCCGCGCACCGAGAAGGAACTGTTCCAGTACCACGTGATCCTGCTCGGCGACGTCGCGCCCGAGAACATCGCGCCGACCGAAGAGGGCCGCCGGCGCTGGCTCGAACTGCTGGTCAAGTTCGTCGAGTTCGGCGGTGGCGTCGGCTGCATCTACGGCGACGCGGCGATGCCGGAGCGTTACCGCAACACGCCGCTGATGGACCTGCTGCCGGTCGTGCTCGAGGACCGTGTGTGGCTCAGCCAGAACAAGCCGCCGCGCGACCGCCTGTTCCGGCCGCTGCTGGAGAACCCGCTGCAGCCGCACGAGATGCTGTTGCTGCAGCGCGATCCGGCGCTGAACCGCCGGCTGTGGGAAGAGGGCCTGCCCGGCTTCTACGTCTACCACCCGGTGCAACGCGCCAAGCCCGGGGCGACCGTGCTGCTGCGCCACCCCACCGACGGCAACAGCTACGGCAAGCGGCCGCTGGCCGTGGTCGGGCCGTATCCGCGCGGCACGACGTTCTTCCTGGCGACCGACGAGACCTGGCGCTGGCGCGATCCGTACGCGGAGACCTACATGGACGCGTTCTGGCGCAACGTCGTGCGCAACCTGGCGCAGGGCCGGCTGCAGCGCCGCAACGACCTGATCGAACTGACGGTCGACAAGACCCAGCTGGAGACCGGAGACAAGCTGCGGGTGCAACTGCGCGTGTTCGACAGCGAACTGCAGCCATCCGCCGCCAACGAGCAGACCGTGTTCCTGCGCGACAAGGACAACAAGACCGAGAAGCGTGTGCTGCGCGCCGTGCCGGGCGAAGCCGGCGCCTACGTGGCCACGTTCACCATGGGCGAGCCCGGCGCCTTCAGCTTCCTGGTGTTCGCCAACCAGAACCCGGCCGACACGGTGCTGGCGCGCGAGGACGTGCTGGTGCGGGTGCCGGACAAGGAGATGGCGGACACCAGCCAGGACGCCGAGCTGCTGCGGCAGATCGCCGAGGCCAGCCACGGTGCCGACGCGTCGGGAAAGTACGTCTTCCTGGCCGACGCCGGCTCGCTGGCCAAGGATTTCGCCCAACGCAAGTCCTACGAGAGCCGCGAGGACACCCGCACCCGCCCGGCCTGGGACAGCGGCTGGTCGCTGTTCGCCCTGCTGCTGCTGCTCGGCGCCGAGTGGCTTCTCCGCAAGCGCGCCCGCCTCGTATAGCCCGCTGCCGGCCCGCCGAACCGCGGCCGGCCCCGATTCGCCGTCCCCAAGCCCCCTGTCGCAGCAAGTCGCAGCCTCCGCCGAACCGATGCACTTCCTTGCCATGGGCCCCTCCGAGCACCCCGCCGCGACCCGCCGGCTCCGGCCCCTCCTTGCGCTCGGGGCCGCACTGGCCGCGGCGCTGGCCCTGCCGCTCGTGGCCCAGGAGCCGCCGGCGCGCAGCGTCGTGCGGCCGGTCGAGTTCAGCACCAGCCAGGACGACAACCTGTTCTCGCTGCTGCGCTCGCAGGAACACATCCACGCCTACGAAGAAGCGCTCGACGAGATCGCCCGCGGCGAGCACGAGCCAGCCGTCGAACGCCTGCACCGCCTGCTGCAGACCGAAGCCGGCGGCGTCGTGCCGGTCGGTCCGGGCCGCTTCGTCGGCCTGCGGCTCGCGGTCGTCACCGCGCTGGCCAACCTGCCGGCCGCGGCGCAGGCGGCCTACGAAGAACTGGTGCGCCGCGAAGCCGGCGCCCTGCTGGCCGACCTGCCGACCCTGTCGCCCGAGCAGCTGGCGCTGCTCGCCGACAAGTTCCCGGCGGCAGCCCATGGCCGCCGCGCCCGCTTCCGCCTGGCCGACCAGGCGCTCGAACGCGGCGACGGCTTTGCCGCAGTCGCCCATTACCGCCAGGCACTCGACGGCAGCGCGATCGGCAGCCGCGACGAACAGCGCGCGGCGACCGGTCTCCACCTGGCCGAACTGCTGCGCGAACCCGACGCCGCGCGCGCCGACGCCAGCCAGCAGCGCCTCGGCCCCGTCGGCGACGACCTGATCACCGCCCTGCCGCCAGCAGACGGCATCGGTCGCCGCGCCGCATTCGGCGGCAGCTCCGGCCGAGCCCCGATGGAGGCGCCGGCGGGCGGCCTCGCGTCGATCTGGCGCGAAGACCTCGTCGCCCCGTTCTTCGACCAGCGCGCGATCGGCACCTACGCGATGCACGCGGTCGGCGACCTCGACGGCATCTTCGTCAACACCGGCCACGAAGTGGTGGCGATCGACCCGCTGCGCCGCGGTCTCGCCTGGGTGACGCCGTCGCCGATGCGCGACGAGTCGCACAACTACAGCGACAGCACCAACCACGACACCATCCTCGCCGCCGCCTGCGACGACGAGTTGGTGGTCGCGTCGCTGCAGATCCCCGACAAGACCGTCAACGTCGACTTCCAGGCCGGCCTGCGCATCCTGTGGAAGATCCCGCAGCGGCGGCTGTTCGCGTTCTCGCGGCAGACCGGCAAGCTGCTGTGGTCGCACTACGACGACGTCGACGGCTCGCGCACGCGGCGCTTCCGCGGCCACGACACCTGCGGCAACCCGCTGCTGCTCGGCGACACCGTCTACGTGCCGAGCCACGACCGCAGCGGCGCGATCCAGTTCTCCATCGCCGCCTACGAGGCGCGCACCGGCCAGCCGAAGTGGCGCCGGCTGATCTGCAGCAGCCAGCAGGACGTGAACATGTTCGGCAACGCCCGAACCGAGTTCACGGCGTCGCCGCTGGCGCTCGCCGGCGGCGTCCTGTTCGGCTCGTCGAACCTCGGCGTCGCCTACGCGCTCGAAGCTGCGACCGGTCGGGTCCGCTGGATCAGCGCCTACGACGTCGTCCGCATGCCGCGCGCGACGCTGCACCGCCAGGAGGACCGGCCGGTCTACTTCGCCAACAACGCGCCCGTGGTCGCCAGCGGCGTCGCCTGTTGCACGCCGCTCGACTCGCAGTTCGTGCTCGGCTTCGACGCCGAGGACGGGCGCACGCTGTGGCGCCTGCCGGCCGACGCCACCGCTGCCGGCGTCGACCACCGCGTGCTGTGGCTCGCCGGGGTGCTCGGCGACGAGTTCGTGCTGGCCGGAGCCGGCTGCGTCGCCGTGCGGGCGCGGCCGCAGGAAGGCACCGAAGCCGAAGTGCGGTCGCTGGTGCGCCCCGACCAGCAGAACGAACGGCGCGATCCCCGCCTGCCGGCGCGCCCGGCGGTGGCCGGCGACCGCCTGTGGGTGCCGCGCGCCGACCGACTGCTCGCGTTCGATCGCACCGGCGAGCTGAAGGAGACGGTGCGCCTGCCGCAGTACACGCCCGGCAACCTGTTCTTCGTCGGCGGCATCGCCGTGTCGCTGCGCCAACGCAACTGCGAGGTGCTCGCCGACACCAGCGCGCTGCTGGCCCGTTGCGAGGAGCAGGCGAAGACCCGCGCCGACGACCCGGCGACGCTGCTGCGCCTCGCGTCGCTGCGGCGCGCGCTGTTGCCGGCCGATGCGTCGGAGGGGCAGATCGAGGCGGTGATCGCGCTCTACCGAGCCGGCCTCGAGGTCTGCGTGCGCAACAACCTGCCGGTGCAACACCCGGTGCGCGCCGCCCTGCAGCGCGAACTGTTCGACCACGCCTTCGCGGTCGCCCGCCGGGCCTTCACCGTCGGCGCCCAGGACCGCCTCGAGCTGTTGGCGGCCGCGCGCGACGCGGCTCCGGACCTCGGCGACTGGGTCGACGTGCAGGCGATGCTGCTCGACGCCTGCAGCGACGACCGCGCTCGCCACGGCAAGGAACTGCAGCGCCTCGCCGCCCACGCGCCGCTGGCGACGATGCCGATCGGCGACGGCATTCCTGTTCCGACGTTCGTGCTGTGGCAACAGGCCCTGCGCGAGCCGGAGCCCGTGGCCGCGGTGCAGCGCTGGCAGGAACTGATCGAACAGCACGCCGACGTGGCGCTGCTCGACGGCCGCGCCGCCGACGTCGCCCAGCGGGCGATCGCGGTGCTGATGCAGGCACACGGCCCCGCCTGCTACCAGCCGATCGCGGCGCGCGCCGACGCGGCGCTGGCCGCCGCCGGCGAGGACCGAGGCAAGCTCGAAGCACTCGCCCAGCGCTTCCCGAACAGCACCGCCGCCAACCAGGCCCGCCTGCGCCTGCTCGACAGCGCCGTGCGCAGCGGCGACCTCGCGGTCGCCGGCGCCGTGTTCGCCGAGACCACCGTGCGCGGCACCGCAGCGCCCGGCGTGCTGCGCCGGCTGATGGTCGCGGCCGAGCAGCGCGGCAACCTGGCGCTCGCCGCCGCGGCCGCCGACCGGCTGGCCGCCTACGGCAACGAACGCAGCGACTGGCCCGACGACGGCGGCGCCACCTACGGCGCGATGCGGAAGGCGCGCGCCGCCAGCGCGACCGCCGCCCCGGCGACCCTCGCGGCAACGACCACGCTGCCGACCGACGACCTCGGCTTCGTGCCGACGCGCGACTTCCTGCTGCCGATCCGCACCCACCTGGCGGCCGGCTTCGCGCCGCCACCGAACGGCGCGATGCCGCTCTACGTCGGCACCGGCAACGAACTGCGCGCGCTCGACCCGACCGGCAAGGGCAACGACAAGGCGCCGCTGTTCGCGCTGGCCTACGAGTACCTCGACCACCTGATCCTGTGCGGCGACACCCTGGTCGTGCCCGACCTCGGGCGGGTGCACGCGCTCGACGCCCGCAGCGGAGCGCCGCGCTGGGAACTGCCGAATCCGCGCGCGCGCACGTTCGAGAGCCTCGGCCTCGTCGACGGCGTGCTGCAGCTGCTGGTGCAGCCGCGCTCCGGCGGCGGCGGCAACGAACTGTGGGGCGTCGAACCGCTGAGCGGCGCGGTCCTGTTCCGCCGCGCCTTCGCCGCCGAGCACCTGCACCCGAAGGTCGCCGGCGGCAGCGTGCTGCGCATGCTGTTCACCGCCGAGGGCGCGGTGCAGGTCGAACGCCTGGAGCCGCTGACCGGCCTGCCGCGCGGCACCTGGAACCTGGCCGCCGGCTCGCTGCAGAACCTGCTGCAGATGAGCCCCGACAGCATCGCCGCGCGCCAGTACCCGATCGGCCTCTGCGCCGACGCCAGCACGCTCTACCTGCCGATCGAACCGCCCGGCGAAGGCGCCCCCGCGGTCGTCGCCGTCGACACCGCCGGCGCCACGCGCTGGCGCTGGCAGGGCCGCGCCCGCACCACGCTCGGCATGCTCGCCAGCACCCCGACCCACCTCGTCGTGGTCGAGCTGTCGGAGCGCGAGAGCAGCCGCATGCTGCTGCTGGACGGCGCGAGCGGCACGGCGACGCGCGAAGTCGACCTCGGCGCCGACGCCACCGTGCTGAACTGGGAACGCGCCTGGCTCGCGACGCCGGCCCCGCCCGTCGTGGCGGTCGAGTCTTTCGTCGACAACGCCCGGCGCCAGCGCCAGCTGGTCTGCTACGGCACCGCCGCCGACGGCGCGACGTTCGCCGTGCCGCTCGCCAGCGAAGACGGCGAGGTCATCCTGGCGCCGCAGTTCGGCGCCGACTTCCTGACCTTCGCCACGCGTCCGCGCCGCGGGGCCGGCGGCGTGCGCCTCTACGCGCTCCGACTGGCCGACCGCACCGGGCTGTTCCCGGACGGCCGCAAGTTCCGCCGGATCGACCTCAGCGGCAACCGGGATGGGATGGCCGCCTTCGGCCCCTACACTGTGCTGACCGGCACGCAGGGCCTGTTGCTGGTCGGTTCGGCGGCCGAACTCACGTCGTCCACATCGCCGACCAAGCCACCCAAATGACGACCATGCTCCACGATCGACTGCTGGCTGCGTCGCTCCGTCCGCTCCTGGTTGCGTTCGGCGTCTGCTGCCTGCTGCTCGGCAGCGCCGGCGCCCAGGAGCCGATCCGGCGCGGCACGTCCAACGACACCCTGATCGACGAGCCGCTGCGGCAGTCGGTCGCGCGCGGCCTCGAGTGGCTCGCCGCCCACCAGCACAAGGACGGCTACTGGGCCGAACTGGTCGGCTACAAGCTGAACAACGGCTACGAGACCACCGACGACCGGCCGCTGCCGCACGTCGGCGTCACCGCGCTGGCGCTGATGAGCTTCCTGGCCGGCGGCCATCTGCCGGACCGCGGCAAGTACGGGCACGTTCTCGACCGCGGCATCGACTACATCCTCAGCTGCGCGCAGGACGACGGGCAGATCACGCAGAACGGCACGCGCATGTACAGCCATGCGTTCGCGACGCTGTTCCTCGCCGAGGTCTACGGCATGGTCGAGCGCCCCGACGTGAAGCGCGTGCTGCAGCGCAGCGTCGACCTGATCGTCGACTCGCAGAACGCCGAGGGCGGTTGGCGCTACCGCCCGTTCGCGCGCGAGTCCGACATGTCGATCACCGTCTGCCAGGTGCTGGCACTGCGTTCGGCGCGCAATGTCGGCATCCACGTGCCGCTGACGACGATCAAGAACGCGCAGAACTACGTCTACCGGAGCGCGGTGCGCAGCAACGACCGCACCTACCGCTTCCGCGGCGGCTTCGGCGACGAGGGCGGCAGCTTCCGCTACCAGAACCGCGACGCGACGCGCGCCACGCCGCCGCTGACCGCGGCCGGCATCACCACGCTCTACGCCGCCGGCGAGTACGACAGCCCGATCATCCGCGACGCCCTCGACTACCTCGACCGGCGCCTCGAGGGCTGGAGCGAGGAGAACGAGGGCCACTACTTCTTCTACTACGGGCACTACTATGCGGTGCAGGCCTACTACATCACCGGCGACCCGAAGTGGACGAAGTACTTCCGCACCATCAAGGCGTCGCTGCTGCGCCAGCAACGACGCGACGGCAGCTGGCAGTGCCACACGGGTCCCGGCGATGCCTTCGGCACCGCCGTCGCGACCCTGATCCTGCAGATCCCGCTGCAGTATCTGCCCATCTTCCAACGGTGACGTGCCGCCCGTGAGCGATTCCCTCCCGACCTCGAGCCCGAACGCCGACCCGGTCGCCGCCGTCCTGCGCCCGCTGCTCGCCCGCCAACTGCGGGCCCTGCGCGGCCGCTACCTGCGCCACGGTGCGGCCCTGGTGCTGGCCGCCGTCGCCGCCGCGGTGCTGCTGTTCTTCGGCCTCGACCGCTGGCTCCTGCTGCCGCTGCCGATCCGCCTGCTGCACACCGCCGTCGTCGTCGCCATGTTCGGCTACGGCTTCGTGCGCTTCGTGCGCTACCCGCTGCAGAAGCGCCTCGACGACCTCGACGTCGCCGTCTGGTTCGAGCGCTCGTTCCCCGACCTGCACCAGCGCGTCGTCTCGGCGGTGCAGCTGCACGGCGCCGACGGCGAGGCGCTGCGCAACCAGTCGCGGCCGATGATCGAGCAGATGGTCGCCGACACCGCCGCCGCGGTGCAGGCGCTGCCGCTCGAACGCATGTTCGATCCGCGGCCGGAGCGCCGCGTGTTCGCCGGCGCCGCGACCGGCGTCGCCCTGCTGCTGGGCGGCGCGCTGCTGGCGCCCGCCACCGCCAAGGCGTTCCTGCTGCGCCACCTCGGCCTCGCCGCCGAGTACCCGCGCGCGACCTCGCTGTTCCTCGAGCTGCCGCCCGCCGGGGCCGACCTGCAGGTGACCCAGCGCGGCGACGAGGTCGAACTGGTGCTGCCGGCCGGGGCCGACCTACACGTCGGGGTGCGCGTCGAAGGCACCGTGCCGAAGGACGGCGTCGAACTGCGCGTCGCGCCGCTGCGCGACGGCCAGCGCGGCGACGTGCGCAGCGTGACGATGAGCCCGCGGCCGGGCGATCGCTTCCGCCACAGCTTCCGCCGGCTGGCCGGCAGCTTCACCTTCCATGCGCGCGGCGGCGACGATCCGGACGGCGACCTGCAGGTCACCGTGCGCACCGTGCACCCGCCGCAGGTCGCCAACCTGCGGGCGTCGATCACGCCGCCCGCCTACACCGGCGCGCCGAAGCTGGAGACCAACGGTGGCGCCATCGAGGCGCTGATCGGCAGCGACGTCGAACTGGTCGTCGCCGCCACCGCAGCGGTGAAGTCGGCGACGCTGGTGTTCCTCGAGGGCGGCAAGCGGCTACCGCTGGTCGCCGACGCACCGCAGGACGACAGCGGCGTGCGCCTGCAACACCGCGTGCGCTTCCCGGTCGAGGCGTCGGACCGCTACCAGATCGAACTGCTCGGCGAGAACGGCCTGCGCAACCCGAACCCCGGCACCTACCCGCTGTCGGCGCTGCAGGACTACGCGCCGGTCGGCCGCTGGCTGCTGCCCGAGGACGAAGGCCTGTCGCTGCTGCCGACCGCGCTGCTGTGCCTGCGCGTCGAAGGCCGCGACGATTTCGGCCTCGCCGCCGTCGACCTCGTCGTCGAACACGACGGCGCCCGCAGTGCGCCGCGTTCGCTGCTGCGGCCGGTACCCCAGC
>ERZ1066117.226-NODE-226-length-55365-cov-42.489188_pt1 | contig 55365 bp, 45 predicted proteins | sample MGYA00382764_ERZ1066117 | MGnify/ENA primary metagenome ERZ1066117 (study PRJEB33369, sample SAMEA5778347) | biofilm metagenome | biome: Industrial cooling water; feature: Water cooling tower basin; material: Biofilm | place: United Arab Emirates | collected...
GCGGGCGGGGCCTCGGCGGCGGGCGGGGCCTCGGCGGCGGGCGGGGCCTCGGCGGATGGTTCGGGCGCTGTCGCCTCCGCCGCGGGCGGCTCGGCGGGCGTGGTCTCGGCCGGGGGCTCGGGCGCCGGCGGGGCCTCGACCGACGCGTCGCCGGCCGGGACCGCGGTGTCCGTCTGCGACTTGTTGCATCCGCCGAGGAGCGAGCCGACGCTCGCGACTGTGAACATGAGGAGCGTGCGCTTCATCGTTCTCATCCCAATCCTTTCCACACAGACTCTGCGAGGCGAAAGACAACACGGGCGACGATCGGCGTCAAGCGTTCTTTTGCGAGGCGTGGCGGGTGCGCGGATTTGCCAGGCCGGGCACGACCCTGGGTCTATCGCTTCATGACTCTTCGGACATGTGTGTGCTGTCCGCCCGCGGCCTGCCGGCCGCCCCGGAGCGGCTGTAGCGGGGGAGACGCGAAACATGATTCGTGCAACGAGTGCGCCGAACCATCGGCGAGTTCGCCGAGCTCGTGGAGCCCGCGGGCGTGCGAGTTGACTCCGGCGCGAGGGTCGCTCATGGCTTACCGGCGATGTCCGAATACTGGCAGCAGACCGTGACCCATTCGACCCTCGGGATCCTCGTCGACCTCGACGGGACGCTCGTGCCGTTCGCGCCGACGCCCGAGGAGGCGCGGCTCGCTCCCGCGACGCGGGCGTCGCTCGAGGAGCTCGCGGCGATGCCGGGGGTGTCGGTGGCGGTCGCGAGCGGGCGCGGGCGCGAGGACCTCGACGCGATGTTCGGCGCCGAGACCCGGGTGCACCTGTTCGGGCTGCACGGCGGCTGGCGCCGGCAGGGGGAGGTCTGGCGGCCGACGGTGGAGATCGTGGCGCACGCGGGCCTCGACGCGCTGGTCGAGCGGATCGGCGACGCGGTCGCGCGCCACCGCGGCGCGAGGGTCGAGCGCAAGGGCGACGCGGTGGCGGTCCACGGGCGACGCGTCGCGCCGGGCTCGAAGGCGGCCTGGCGGGCGGACCTCGAGGCGGCGCTGCGGCCGTGGCTGGCGGCGCACCCGGGCTTCATGCGGCAGGACGGGGCCGAGGTGATCGAGGTCCGGCCGGCGTCGATGCGCAAGTCGCTGGCCGTCGAGTGGCTGCGCCGCCAGGCGGGCCCGGAGCTCCGCGTGATCGCGCTCGGGGACGACGTCACCGACGAGGACATGTTCGCGGCGCTCGGGGTGGACGGCGAGGCGGTGCTGGTCGGACCGCCGCCGGCGCGCGAGACGGAGGCCCGCTGGCGGCTGCCCGATCCCGGCGCCGCCGCGGGGTTCCTGCGCTGGATCGCCGCGGCGCGGCGCGGCGCCGCCGGGGCGCCGGTGGTCCTGCCGGAGCCGCTCCGGCACCCGTCGCGCGCGGACGCTCGCGGCGCGCCGCGCTTCGACCTGTTGACGATCTCGAACCGGCTGCCGGAGCTGCGCGCCCCGACGCTGCCGCGCGACGAGCGGCGGCGCAGCGTCGGTGGGCTGGTGGCCGCGCTCGAGCCCGCGCTCGCGGCGCGGCGGGGCGTGTGGCTCGGCTGGAGCGGGCGCGACGCGGACGGCGAGGCGACCGCGGGCGTCCAGGTCGACGAGGAGACGCGGCCCGCGATGGCGTGGGTCGACTTCCCCGGCGAATGGCGCGAGCACTATTACAACGGGTTCTGCAACCGCGCCCTCTGGCCGCTGCTGCACACGTTCCCGGCGCGGGTGCAGTGCTCCGACGCCGACTGGGAGGCGTATCGTCGGGTCAACGGCGCGTTCGCGGCGGCGGCGATCGACCTCGTCGGGGCGGACACGCCGGTGTGGGTGCACGATTATCACCTGCTGCTGGTCGCGCGGGAGCTCCGGCGCCGGGGGCACCGCGCGCCGATCGGCCTGTTCCTCCACGTGCCGTTCCCCGGCCCGGACGTGCTCGCGCTGCTGCCGTGGGCGCCGCAGATCGTGGACGCGATGCTCGAGTTCGATCTGCTCGGGTTCCACACGCCCGAGTACGCGGATAACTTCCGCCAGTGCGCGCGCAGGCTGGTCGGGGCGCGGGCGGACGGCGGCGAATTGGTGCACCGCGGGCGCCGCGTGCGGGCGGCGGCGTTCCCGATCGGGATCGTGCCGGAGAGCTTCCAGGAGCCGCCGGAGCCGGACGTCGTCGACGAGGTGGACGGGCTGCTCGCGGCGATCGCCCCGGGGAGGCTGATCCTCGGCGTCGATCGCCTCGATTACACCAAGGGGATCCCGGAGCGCCTGCTGGCGTTCCGCCGGCTGCTCGAGCGCGCCCCGGAGTGGCGCGGCCGCGTCTCGCTCGTGCAGGTCTCGGTGCCGTCGCGCGAGGATGTCCCGGAGTACGCCGAGCAGCGCAGCCTGGTCGAGCTGACCGTCAGCCGGATCAACGGCGACTTCGGCGACGGGCGCTGGGTGCCGGTGCGCTACCTGTACCGCTCGTATCGCCGCAACCACCTGGCGATGCTGTACCGCGCCGCCCACGTCGGCTATGTGACGCCGCTGCGCGACGGGATGAACCTGGTCGCCAAGGAGTACGTCGCGGCGCAGGAGCCCGACGACCCCGGCGTGCTGCTGCTGTCGCGCTTCGCCGGCGCCGCCGCCGAGCTGCGCGACGCGGTGCTGACCAACCCGTGGCACGTCGACGGGATGGCCGCGGATCTCGATCGCGCGCTGCGGATGCCGCAGGGCGAGCGGATCGAGCGGCACCGGCGATTGCTGCAGGCCGTCGAGCGCACGACCGCGATCACCTGGGCGCGTGACTTCATCGACGCGCTCGAGGCGTGCGGCCCGGGCGGGGCGGGCTGCGAGTAGCGGGGCCACCGAAGGCGAGGCGCGGGCCTCGTCGCGCCGGTGATGTCGGGAGGGCGCGGGCCCGGACGTGGCCCTGCGGGCTCGCTCGACCGCGGGTGCGCAAGGACATATGGACGGGGCCGCAACCTTTTCCGACGGCCGGCCGGCGACGCTGCGATCGCTGCGGCGTGCCGCGGTCGACAGGGGGGTTGCGAGGCCCGCGATTTCGCGGACAATCGCCGGCATGCGTCGCGCGCTGATCGTCTCGTGTGTCCTGAGTGGCTCGGCCTGCGGTGGCGAGGCGCCGGCCGGGCCGAAGGAGGTCCCGGCGGCGGCGCCCGCCGATCCGGCGCAGGGGCGCGCGAAGCAGGCGGTCGGCGGGTTCAAGCGGGCGCTCAAGGCGGCGCTGACGGCCGCGCTCGCGGAGGGCGGGCCGAAGCACGCGCTGGCGGTCTGTCAGCGCGAGGCGCCGCGGCTGGCGGCGGCGGCCTCGGGGGCGGGGCTGACGGTCGGTCGCGCCACCCTGCGCCCGCGCAACCCCGCGAACCTGGCCGAGGGCTGGAAGCGCGAGGCCCACGAGGCCCTCGAGCGGGCGAAGGACCGCCAGACGGCGACCTGGACCGCCGAGCTGCCGTCGGGCGCGCTCGCCTACGCGGAGCCGCTGGTGATCGACAGCGTGTGCCTGACGTGCCACGGCGCGTCGGTGGCGAGCGACGTCGCGGTCGCGCTGCGCGAGCTGTACCCGGACGATCGGGCGACGGGCTACGCGCTCGGCGACTTCCGCGGGATCGCCTGGGCCGAGGTCGAGCGGGCCCGGTGAGGCGAGTGTCGCGACAGGTCGCGACACGGGCGAGGGCGCCGTCGGCAGGGTCCGGGGGCCTGGCGCTGGCACGCGCCGTGCACCCCGCAGGGCCCGAACGAAGGAGACCTCGATGACGAACGATACGCTCTACTCACGCGGCACGCCGATGTCCCAGGGCTTCCGGGACGTGTCGCCCGCCGACGTCGCGGCCCGCCGCGGCGACGCCCGGATCGTCGATGTGCGCCAGCCCGCCGAGTTCACCGGCGAGCTCGGGCATGTCCCCGGCGCGGAGCTCGTGCCGCTCGGGACGCTGCCCGACGCGGCGCGGGGGTGGGACCGCGAGGCGCCGATCGTGCTGGTGTGCCGCTCCGGCGCCCGCTCGAGCTCCGGCGCCGCGCAGCTGGTCGCGGCGGGGTTCCGGCGGGTCATGAACCTGGCCGGCGGGATGATGGCCTACAACGCGCACGGGCTGCCGATCGAGCGCTGAGCCGGTGGCCGGCGCGACGAAGCCGCAGGGTCCGGAGCGGGCCCTGCGGCTTCGTCGCGTTCGCGGCAGGACGCGGCGAGACGCGGGGCCCGCCCCGGCGCTCCGGGCGGGCCCCGCGGGTGTCTCCTCGGGGCTCCTGTCGTGGCGCGCGCGGCGGGCCGCTCACGCGGCCCAGGCCTGGACGACGCGGGCGTCGCGGTCGTCGCGGGCGGCCTCGCGGACGCGCCGGGCGGCCTCGTGGACGGTGAAGCTGAAGCGGTCGGGGCCGAGCTCGGCGGCGAAGCCGGTGCGGGCGAAGATGTCGCGCACGGGGCCCTTGACGTCGGCGAAGTGGAGGTCGACGCGGCGGTCGAGCAGCTCGCGGTGGAGCTCGCGCAGGCTCGCCATCGCGGAGACGTCGACGTCGTGGACGGCGCCGGCGTCGAGGATGACGGCGCGCGGGCCGCGGGCGTCGACGAGCGCGCGGATCTGGTTGGTCAGGTAGGCGGCGTTGGCGAAGTAGAGCGGGGCGTCGAGGCGGAGCAGCACGAGGCCGGGGACGGTCTCGGCCTCAGGGAAGCGGCGGACGTTGCGGTAGACGTCGGTGCCGGGCAGGCGCCCGAGCTCGGCGGTGTGCGGGCGGGTGGTGCGGGCGAGGAAGAGGACGAGCGAGGCGGCGACGCCGAGGCCGAGGCCGAGGCTGACCCCGAGCGCGAGGGTGGCGGCGAAGGTGACGGCGTAGGGCAGCAGCTCGCGCGGGCGCTCGCGCCGGAGCGCGCGGACGAAGCCGAGGTCGACCAGGCCGGCGACGGCGACGACGATGATCGCCGAGAGGATCGCGCGCGGGAGGGTCTGTAGCAGCGGGGCGAACAGGGCGAGCGTGAGGCCGACGAGCGCGGCGGTGACGACCCCGGCCATCGGCGTGCGCGCGCCGGCCTGGGCGTTGACGGCGCTGCGCGAGAGGCCGCCGGCGATCGGGTAGCCGCGGACGAGGCCGGCCGCGAGGTTGCTGGCGCCGAGGGCGACGAGCTCGCGGTCGGGGTCGATCGATTCGCCGCGCCGGGCGACGGCGAGCGCGGACGAGAAGGCCTCCATGAACGAGATCAGGGCGATGATGCCGGCGGCCGGGGCGAGCGCGGCGAGCTGGTCCCACGCGACGTCCGGGAGCGCGGGCGTCGGCAGGCCCGAGGGGACGGCGCCGAGCAGGGCGAGGCCGCGGGCGTCGAGGCCGAAGAGGTGGCCGGCGAGCACGCCGAGGACGACGAGCACGAGCGCCTTGCCGCGGAAGCGGCCCATCGCGACGAGGGCGGCGACGGCGGCGGCGCCGAGCCCGAGGGTCGGCAGGTGGACCTGGCCGAGCTGCCGGCCGAGCGCGGCGAGCAGCGGGCCGAGGCCGGCGCTCGCGGGCAGCTTGAGGCCGAGCAGCGGGCCGAGCTGGCTCGCCATGATCAGGATCGCGGCGGCCGCGGTGAAGCCGCGCAGCACCGGCAGCGAGAGGAAGTTGACGAGGAAGCCGAGGCGCAGCGCGCCGGTCGCGGCCTGGAAGATCCCGACGAGCAGCGCGAGGGCGGCCGCCGCGGCGGCGTAGGCGAGCGGGTCGCCGGCGGCCAGCGGCGCGAGGGCGGCGGCGGCGAGCAGCGAGTCGATCGCCACCGGGCCGACGGCGAGCCGGCGCGAGGTCCCGAGCAGGGCGTAGACCAGCGGGGGCGCGAGGGCGGCGTAGAGGCCGTGGATCGGCGGGAGCCCGGCGAGCAGGGCGTAGGCCATCGCCTGCGGGATCAGCAGGACCGCCGTGGTCGCGCCGGCGAGCAGGTCGCCGGTGAGGTCGCCGCGGGTGTAGCTCCGCGACCAGGAGAGGATCGGGAAGAGGCGCGAGAGGGCGGACATCGGATCGACCTCGTGACTGCGGTGTGGTGAATGCGCGGGGTCCGATTCAGGGGAGGCCCTCGATCGGGCGCGGGAGGTGATACGGCGGGGTCTTGTCATTGGCGACGGTCGGCAGGTGGCCGGCGCGGATGTTGACCTGCAGGCTCGGGTGCAGCAGCCTCGGGGCGGCGAGCCCGGCGTCGCGGCTCCGGCGGAAGGCGACGAATTCGGCCTCGCTGCGGCCCTCGGGCAATTGGACGTTGCCGCGCTTCTCGGCGGCGATCGTCGATTCGAAGGCGAGCGGGCGGCCGCCGGGCTGATAGTCGTGGCCGACGAACACGCGGGTGTCGTCGGGGAGGCCGTAGAGTCGGTCGGTGATCGAGCGATAGAGGGCCTCGGCGCTGCCGCTCGGGAAGTCGCAGCGGCCGGTGCCGTAGTCGGGCATGAAGAGGGCGTCGCCGGTGAACACGGCGTCGCCGATGTGGTAGCTGACGCAGGCGGGGGTGTGGCCCGGGGTGGCGAGCACCGCGATCGTCAGGCTGCCGGCCTGGACGCGCTCGCCGTCGGCGAGCAGGCGATCGAATTGGCGGCCGTCGGGGGCGAACTCGTCGCCGAGCGCGTACAGGCCCTTGAACACGCCCTGGACCTCGCGGATCCGCTCGCCGATCGCCACCTGGGCGCCGGGGAAGCGGGCGCGCAGGACCTGCGAGCCGGTGAGGTGGTCGGCGTGGGCGTGCGTCTCGAGGATCATGCGCAGGACGAGCCGCTCGCGGCGCAGGTAGTCGGTCACCCGATCGACGGATTCGCTGGAGACGGCCGCGCTCGTGGGGTCGTAGTCGAGGACCGGATCGATGACGACGGCGTCGCGGGTGGCCGGGTCGAAGACGACGTAGGTGAGGGTGAAGGTGCGGGGGTCGAAGAAGGTCTCGACGGTCATGGTGTCAGTTCCTCTCGAACACGCGGTGGTAGGTGAACATGCCGGCGAACATCGCGGCGACGAAGGCGAAGACGGTCGGGCTGCCGCCGGCGAGGGCGGTCAGCGCGGGGCCGGGGCACAGGCCGACGAGGCCCCAGCCGAGGCCGAACAGCGCGGCGCCGACGAGCAGCGGGGCGTCGAGGTCGCGGCGGGTCGGGAGGACGAAGCGGGCGCCGAGCAGCGGGCGGCCGCGGCGGAGCACGAGCGGGTAGCCGAGCAGCGTGACGGCCATCGCGCCGGCCATCGTCAGCATCAGGCCGGGGTCCTCGAGGCGGAGGAACGCGAGCACGTTCTCGGGGCGGGTCATGCCGGCGACGCCGAGGCCGACGGCGAACACGAGGCCGGTGAGCAGGGCTGGGAGCGCGTGGATCACGGGGCACCTCCGAGGAGCGGGCGCAGGACCTGGGCGGCGAACATGCCGGTCGTCATGAAGACGAGCACGGCGGCGAGCGAGCGGCGCGAGCGGCGACCGAGGCCGCAGACGCCGTGGCCGCTGGTGCAGCCGTTGGCCCCGCGGGCGCCGAAGCCGACGAGGAAGCCGCCGAGGACGACGAGGGGGAGCGCCGCCGGCAGGGCCTGCGGCAGGGCGGCCGGCTCGACGCGGAGCAGCAGCAGGCCGCCGAGCAGCAGGCCGACGAGGAAGGCGAGCCGCCACGAGCGGTCGCCGCGCGAGGCGGTGAGCAGGCCGCCGGTGATGCCGCTGACGCCGGCGATCCGCCCGCTGAGCGCCATCAGGAGCAGGGCGCTCGCGCCGATCAGGACGCCGCCGAGGAGCGACGCGAGGAGGGAGACAGTCATGCCCGGACTCGGTTGCAGCGGCCGTGCCAGGCGCCGGACCCGGGCGGCGGCCGGCTCCCGGGTGGGGGACCCGCCGGGCGTGGTGCGCCGCGTCGCGACATGTCGCGACGTGCGGGCGCGGGCGCGATGCCGCGGGTTCGGCGGTCCGTCGCTCGACGAGCGCCCCCCGGGCGGCCGCGCGCGGTCAGACTGCACGGCATGAGCGGCGGTCTGTGGGTCCACGGGTTCGGGCTCGCGTTGCTCGCGGCGGCGCCGGCGGTCGACCCGGCCGCGGCGGAGGTGTCGGCCGCCGCCGCGCCGGCCGCGAGCGCGACGATCGAGGTGTACGCGCAGGAGGGCTGCTCGCGGTGCGCCGCGGCGGAGGCGTTCCTGCGGGCGCTGGCGGCCGAGCGCCCGGGGCTCGAGCTGGTGGTGCACGACGTGGCGCACGACCCGGCGGCGCGGGAGCAGATGCGCCGGCGCGCGGCCGCGGCCGGGGTGCCGGCGGCCGGGGTGCCGACGATCGCGGTCGGCGAGCGCGTGATCGTCGGGTGGGTCGACGCGGAGACGACGGGCCGCCGGATCGTCGCGCTGCTCGACGCGCCCGCGGCCGGCGCGGCGCAGGCGGCGGAGGCGGTGTGCCCGGCGGGGCCGGCGGACGCGGCGTGCCCGGGCGGCGAGGCGGCGGTCGAGCTGCCGCTGGTCGGGCGCGTGCGGGCGGGCGAGCTCGGCCTGCCGCTGTTCACGCTGGTCGTCGGCCTGCTCGACGGGTTCAACCCGTGCGCGATGTGGGTGCTGTTGTTCCTGCTGTCGCTGCTCGCCAACCTGCGCGACCGCCGGCGCATGGCGACGATCGGCGGGACCTTCGTGGTCGTCAGCGGGGCCGTGTACTACGCGTTCATGGCGGCGTGGCTGAACGTGTTCCTGGTGCTCGGGGCGTCGCGGGCGGTCCAGGTGGTGCTCGGGGCGGTCGCGCTGGTGATCGGCGCGCTCAACCTCAAGGACGCGCTCGGGCTGCGCGGCGGTCCGAGCCTGCACATCCCGGAGGCGGCCAAGCCCGGGATCTACCGCCGCGTGCGCGCGATCGTGCAGGCGGAGCGGACGCTCGCGGCCGTGGCCGCGGCGGCCGTGCTGGCGCTGCTCGTCAACGTCGTCGAGCTGGCGTGCACCGCGGGGCTGCCGGCCGTGTACACGCAGGTGCTCGCGGCGCACGAGCTGTCGCCGTGGCGGTATTACGGGTATCTGGCGCTGTACGTCGCGGCGTACATGCTCGACGACGCGGTGATGGTGGCGATCGCGATCGTCACGCTCAGCCGGACCAAGCTGCAGGAGCGCGGCGGGCGGGCGCTCAAGCTGGTCAGCGCGCTGGTGATGCTGCTGCTCGGGGCCGCGCTGGTGCTCCGGCCGGGCTGGCTGGCGTGGTGAGGCCCGGATGTCGCGACGTGTCGCGACGCGTCAGAACGCGGCCTGGACCTGGACCTGGACCAGGCCCTCCCACGCGTGGTGGGCGGGCAGGTAGGCCGGGCCGCCGCCGAGCTGCAGCTTGAGGTCGTGGCCGTCGAGGAGCGCGGTGATGTCGAGGTCGAGGTCGGTGCGCGTGCGCGTCGGGTCGTCGAGGCCGACGATCTGCGTGGCGCGCACGCCGAAGGCGGTGCGGGCGGGGGCGACGAAGTAGTTGGCGCGCGCGTAGCCGGCGGCGATCCGCTCGCGGGTGGTGGGCTCGTCGCGCTCGCGGTAGGCGGCCTCGACGGCGGCGTCGAGGCCGCGGACGCGCAGGGCCAGCTCGGCGGCGACGAGCCACTCGCGGGTGCGCCGGCGATCGAGCGGCTTGAAGGCGGCGTAGCCCGAGGCGCCGAGCGAGAGGGCCAGCGGGCTGCGCTTGAGGTCGATCTCGCCCTCGATCGTGCGCTGCGTGGTGTTCCAGACCAGGCGGCCGGCGACGACCGGGAGGACGCCCGGCTCGGGGGTCGGCCGGCCGGCGCCGCCGAACACGCCGAACCAGTACTCGACGGCGTCGCCGGCGAGGCCGCCGCTGAGCATCGCGCCGGGGTGACGGCCCGGGACGAGCAGCTGGGTGCTCGCCGAGCGCTCGACGCTGCCGAGCAGGCGCGCCGACTCGACCCACTCGCGCAGGACGGGGACCTTGAAGAGGCCGCCGCGCAGCCGGGCCCACGGGCGCGCCCACCACTCGACGTAGGCGTCGTAGAGCTGGACGTCGGTCTCGTAGGGGGCCGTGCCGAGCATCAGGCGGTAGCGGAGGTCGCGCGAGAACAGCCGGCCGAACACGTAGAGGCGGGTCCGCGGGACGCCGAAGCGCGAGGACTCGAGGGCGTCGGCGGTGAAGGCCGCGCCGTAGCGGGCCTGCAGGAAGCCGCCGACGGCGACGGAGTAGCGGCCGTCCTTCGAGGCGACCTCGAGGCGCGGGTGGTGCTGGTGCTCCTTCATCGCCGGGGGCTCGGCGCGCGCGAGGCCGGCGAAGAGGGCGGTCAGCAGGGCGACGAGGAGGGGCAAGAGCAGCGGCAGCAACGACGGCGCGCGGAGGTGCGGGCGAGGCATCGACAGGGGCTCCTGCCGCGTCCGCCTTGCAGCATCGGTGCCGGGGCGGTGGGCGCGTCGGCGCTCGACAATTCGCGGCGGCGGCGTGGTGCGCTCCGGCGCGCGCGGGCGCGGGCGAAGACGGCGGGCGGACGCGGCGTGCCGCGGGGCAGGCCGTGCGCCCGGTCAGTCCCGGTCCGTGTGACGGGTGTACTGTGCCCGGTAGAAGTCGTCGCTCGGGATCACTTCGACGCCGACGATCTTCTGTTTCAGCTTCTCATGGAGGTTCCGACGATGCAGGTCGCCGAGCCCGAACAGGCGGACCCCTGCGGCGTAAGCCTTGACGATCTCGTCGAGCATGTACGAGTCGCGCAGCGCCTCCATGCGTCGCCCCTGCTCGTCGGTCTCGATCTCCCCGTCGTAGACCTGCCCGGCGCTCACGTCCTCGATCGCGGCCGACTCGAACGCCTTCTCCGCCTCCGTCTCGAGCAGCACGCGCAGCGCCGAGAGGTCGAACTTGCCCGTGACCATCTTCCGGAACATGCGGGTGTGCGCGAGCGACTTGTTCTGCCCCAGCTGGACGAGCGTCGTATCGATGATCTCCTGGTGGTCACGATAGAATTTCGTCAGGCCGTCCGACTTGAGCTGCGTCTCGTCCTTGAGATACTCGAGCACTCGCCGGGTCAGCGCGTCCTCCTGGCCCGTGCGTTCGTACCCTCGCGGGGGCGGCGCATCGCCGATCACCGTCCCGTGGGTCGAGGCGTAGTACCTCATGTGGCGCTCCTTTCGTCGGATCGGAGTCGAATTGGCGTTCTCCCAGCCCGTGCTCCAGGCCTCGAAGGCCGCGTCATCATTCGCTTGTGGGTCCGCAGCCGGCGGTTGTGCGGCCGCCATGGCGACGTCGTGGGCGGCCTTCCAGGCAGACTTGTTGAACCCCAGACATCCGACGTATTGTGCCTTGATCGCTTCGATCATCTTCTTCAGGCGCAGCTCGACGCCGATGAGTCCGACCACCATGACGGGCAGGCGTGGCTCGATTCGGTGGTTGAACTCGGCCTGCGCCGCGACGTGTGGGATCCGCTCCGCGGGGATGCTGCCCTCGTAGAGGTACTTCCAGTGTCCCGTCGCCTCGACGAGGTCCCGGAGCGTCGTACCTGCGTGGTTCTCCCCGAGGACCAGGGGTTTGTTCGGAGCCAGGCGTACCCAGGTCTTCTCACGGTCCACGTAGCCGATGTCGGTGGTCTTCCTGTCGGCGAAGTCGAGCAGCTCGGCCTCGTTCTCGAAGAAGCGCGACCGATGGTCTTCGACCATCGCGCCGATGTTGCGCGGCGGCTCGCCGCGCTGCCGTAGCGCATCATTCAAGCCGTACTCGTGCTGTGTCGGCGGCTCGAAGGTCGCGCGCCGGTCGGCGACGAAGACCTTGCGTTGCACGACGGCGCCGGCGTCGACGTGCGTGCGCACGGGGAGCGGCGGCGCCGACCCGTGCCCGACCTCGGCGATCGGCGCGTCGGCGATCGGCGCGTCGGCGATCGCCGCGTCGGCGATCGCGTCGGCCTCGCGCTCATGAACATCGACGGGCGCGCCGATCCGCGGCTTCGCCTGCGGTCGGACGGCGTGCCCCTGCTGGATCGTGTGGACCAACTCGTGCGCGATGAGCTGCGCTCCGTCCGTGGTGTGAGGCCGATACTCGCCCGCCGCGAAGTAGATGTGGCGGCCGACGGTGCAGGCCCGGGCGCCGAGCGCCGCGGCGGCCGCCTGGGCGTCGCCCTCGAGGTGAACGCGCACATCACGGCAGTCGGCGCCGGTCACCGACTCGACACGCCGACGGATCCGCGGCTCCACCGGCGACCCGCCGACCGGCGCCCCCCTGCTCCACGGCGCGAGGTGCTCGGTCCTGGTCATCGCACCGACGATCCGGTTGCCGACGCTGCGCTGAAGGACCTCGGCGGCAGCCGACGACGTCCGGCGAGACGGGGAGCGGTCGGTGCGATCGACGCCGGTCGACCCGTCGCGCCGCGCGCCAGTCTCCAGACGACGTCTGCTCATCGATGGAGCAGGGTATTGCCGATCGTCGGGGGTGTCACTACACGCGAACGCTCGTCCGGTCGCGCCGGATCGAGCGCTGCAGGCGGGCCCCGAGCGCGCGCGCGCCGTCGACGGCGCGCGAGGTCGGCGCGCGGGCGACGTCGTCGCGCGGGATCAGGACGCGCTCGCCGAGGAGCGCGGTGTCGGTCGGGAGCGGGCGATCGACGCAGGCGGATGGGAAAGCGCGCAGGAGCGGCGCGGCTCGGCTAGTGCGGCTGAGCCGCGCGGGGGACGAGGTGGAAGCGTAGCGCCCGGAGGATGCACTCGAGGAACGGCGCCTCGTTGTATGGGAGGCCTCGCGCGGCGCAGTAGGCCCGGACGTGCGGGGCGGCCCGTCGCAGGCCGTGGCGCGGCAGATCGGGGAACAGGTGGTGCTCGATCTGGTAGCCGAGTCCGCCGTGGAAGAAGTCGCCGAGGCGAGACGGCGGGTAATTGCGCGAGGTGACGACCTGCAGCTCGGCGAATTCGATCGCGCGGTGCTCCGGGGCGTCGAACGAGGGCAGGTCGTAGTGGTTGCCGAGGAAGACGGCGTTGAGGAAGACGAGCCCGATGTGGGTGTGCAGGAGGTAGAGCGCGGGACCCCAGGCGCCGAAGAGGACGCAGAAGCAGGCGAGCTGGAGGAGCTGGCCGAAGACGGCGGCGACGAGCTCGCTCCGGAAGCGCTCGGGGGCGTGGCGGTGGGCGTGGAAGCCGTCGCGGATCCACAGCATGAGGACGCTCCGCGGGAGGCGGACGCCGCGGACGCGCCGGAGGATCAGGAGCGCGAGGAAGGCGCTGAAGTAGGACGGATAGCGGGCGTCGGGCTGCCAGCGCTCGGCCTGATCGCCGTCGATGCCGCGGACGTTGGGGGCGGCGTGGTGGCGGTTGTGGCCGTAGCGCCAGCCGGAGGGCAGGGCGCCGAGGAAGGCGCAGGCGATCCGGGTGAAGCGCCGATCGAGGGTGGGCTCGCCGAAGACGCCGCCGTGGGCGCCGTCGTGCATGAGGTAGCCGAGGCGAAAGAAGAGGACGCTGCCGAGGACGAACAGCGGCGGCGCCCAGGGCCAGCCGAACGCGGCGGCGGCGGACAGGAGGGCGGCGGAGAGGCCGAGGGTGAGCAGGAGATCGAGGGCGGCGCGCCCGGGGCGGTAATCGAAGCAGCCGAGCTCGTGGAGGCGCTGGCGCAGCGCTGTGTAGCCGGGGTCGATCATGGGAGCCTCGTGGGTTCGGGGTGCCAGCACAGGAGCCCGGGCAGCCGCAGGTGAGCGGCTGCCGTGCCGGCGAGGGCGACGGGGAGTTCGGCGGCGGCGAGCAGCGGGGCGTCGTGGCGGTCGTCGCCGAAGGCCGCGAGGAGGCGCGCGCCGGTGCGGGCGCGCAGGAGCTGCGGTTTGCCGGGGCCGTGCGGGATCGGCGGCGGGTGCCCGGCGCGCGGGTCGTCGAAGGTGCAGGCGATGACGCGGTCGGGGGCGATCCCGGCGCGGCGGGCGGCTGCGAGGGCGCCGGGCCAGCCGCCGGCGGAGACGAGCCAGACCTCGACGTCGGCGGCGCGGGCCCAGTCGAGGACGAGGGTCCAGGCGGGGGCGATGTGAAAGGTCGGGCCGAGGTCGGCGACCACGCGCTCGCCCCAGGCGCGGGCGCCGGCGGGGTCGTGGCCGGCGAACATGATGCCGCCGACGCGGTAGGCCTCGGCAGGGGGGATGTCGCCGGCGAGGTAGGCGGCGACGATCCGCGCGAGCTGATCGTTGGGATCGTCGGCGAGCGCGAGGTCGTGGCGGCGCGCCAGGGACTGCAAGGGGGGGAGCGCGGCCGGGAGGACGCGGCGGGCGGCGAGGGTGCGCTCGACGAGGTGATGGCCGACGTCGGGCCGCCAGAGGGTGCCGTCGCCGTCGAGGGCGAGCGCGGCCGGGCCGCGGCCGCGGGCGGCGCGGAGGCGATCGAGCAGCGCGGCGGTGTCGACGGCGGCGGGGGGGGGCGCGGCAGGCTCCCCGTCCGCGTCCGGCATGATGCGGAGGACATGTTCCACCGGAAATGTCCTCGGGGTCATGCGGTGCGCGGGCGCAGGTCGGGGTGGTGGTCGCGCAGCCAGGCGATCGTGTCGACGAGGGTCTGGCGGAGCGGGCGCGGGCGGTAGCCGATCTCGTCGGCGTACAGCGAGCGCAGGCCCCAGAAGTGCGCGCTCATCTCGACGTGGACGGGATCGGGGAGCCAGCTGCGCGGGCGGCCGACGGCGCGCGCGAGGTCCTGGCTGAGCCGCGCGGCGAGCCGCAGCGGGGCGCCGGGGACGAGCGCGGGCGGGCGGGCGCCGGACAGCTCGGTGACGAGGCGGTAGAAGCCGGCGATCGTGGTGTTGGTGCCGGGGGTGTGATAGACGCGCCGCGGGCGGACGAGGCCGGCGATCGTGACGAAGGCGGCGGCGACGTCGCGGACGTCGGCGACGGCGACGCCGCCGGCGGCGAGCACCGGGAGCTGGCCGAGCAGGGCGCGCGAGACGTGGGCGGTCGAGCGGAGGCGATGATCGCCGGGGCCGAGCAGCATCGGCGGGCGGACGATCGAGAGGGTGACGCCGAGCTTGCCGGCGAGCTCCTTCGCGGCCAGCTCGGCGGCGATCTTGGAGGCGTAGTAGGGCCAGCGGCCGGCGGTGTCGTGGGCGTAGGGGGCGTCCTCGTCGGCGACGATGTCGGGGTGGCGGTAACAGCCGACGGCGCCGGAGGTCGAGGCGAGGACGAGGCGGGCGCCGAGGCGCGCGGCGAGGCGGACCATCTGCCTCGTGCCCTCGACGTTGGTGCGGACCATGTCGTCGGTGCCGATCCGGGTGTGGCGGACGACGCCGGCGAGGTGGAGGATCGCGGTGACGCCCCGCGGGGCGAGGACCGTGGCGAGCGGGGCCGGATCGGCCTCGACGGCGCCGACGAGCGCCTCGGCGCCGGGCGGGCGGTGCGAGAGGCTTTGCCAGGCCTTGCGATCGCGGACGAGGGCGATCGTCGATTGACCCGGGCGAGCGGCGAGCTGGTCGAGGATGTGGCGCGCGAGGTAGCCGGTGGCGCCGGTGATCAGGGTGGTGGTCATGGCGAGGATCTCGGTGGCGGGCTGGCGTGAAGAGGAGGCGCTACGAGGCCTTCCACAGCAGTTCGGCGGCGGCGGACCGGCCGGCGGGGAGCCGCGGGGCGGCGAGGGCGTAGCGGCCCGCTTCGCCGGTGGCGACGCCGGCCGCGACGAGGTCGTCGAGGATCTCGCCGAACACCTGCGGGCCGACGCCGGGGTGCGCGGCGGTCAATTCGGCGACGGTCAGCGGGGCGTCGCCGGCGAGCAGGGCGGCGAGGGCCCAGCGGTGGGCCCGCTGGCGCGGGCCGAAGAAGCGCGACAGGAGGGCGCGCAGGCGCGGGTCCGTCGGGCCATGTCCTTCGAGGCAGGCGGGCGCGAAGGCCTGACGGTCGACGAGGCCGCGGACGGCGAGGTCGCCGGGGAAGGCGGCGAGCGCGTCGCCGTAGAACCAGTGGACGAAGTGCAGCATGGCCCGGCGGACGGCGTCGTCGGTCGGGGCTGGCTCGGCGGACAGGTCGGAGTCGAGGACGGCGCCGCCGCGGCGGACGATCGCGTCGCGCAGCCAGCGGGCGTCGCCGTCGATGCCGGCGGCCTTGAGCGCGAGCTCGAGGTGGTAGGTGGTCGCGGGCAGGCCGCGCTGCAGCTCGGCCATGACGCCGCGCGCGAGCGCGGGGACGTCGGTGGCGCGATCGAGGAGCTGCGGGGCGCCGCAGCGCAGGTGGATCCGGCCGAGGTCGAGGCCGCGGGCGAGCGCGGTCGTACACCAGCGCGCGAGGCCGGCGAGGGTCATCGGCGGCCTGTCGCCGCCCCTCGCCTCGCGGGCGAGCGCGTCGGCCTCGGGGACGCGATCGTAGGCGATCGCGACCGGGAGGACGGCGACGCAGCGGCCGGTCGCCTGCAACGCCCGCAGCACGCCGCGGCGCGGGGCGAGGAACTCGCCGGTGCGCGAGCGCCGGCCCTCGATGAAGAACATCAGCGGGTGACCGTCGGCGAGGACCTCGCGGATCTGCTGGGTGAGCTGCGGGTCCTCCTTGCCCTGGGCGCGGCGGACGAAGAAGGCGCCGGCCCGGGCGAGCAAGGGGCCGAGGCCGGGGATCGCGCCGAACTCCTCGGCGGCGGCGATCTTCGGCGCGCCGATCCCGAGCTCGGGGTGGCGCACGAAGAGGTACGGCAGGGCGAGGAAGTCGAGGTACGAGCGGTGCATCGGCACGATCGCCACCGCGGCGTCGGCCGGGATCGCGGCGATCGCCGCCTCGAAGCTGGCGCGATCGTAGGTGACGCGCTCGCACAGCTTCGCCATGCCGGCCTCGACCACCGCGGCGAGGCCGCGCAGGGCGAGGTTCGGCGCCTTCGTGCCCGGCGGCGGGGCGGCGGCGAGGCCGTGCTTGCGGCCGCCGAGGCTGAGCTGCTTCTCGTCGAGCTTGAGGGTGTGGCGGGCGAGGCCGCGGCACACGAGCTCGACGTAGCGCGCGTTGTCGAAGCCGGGCGGGTCGAACGGGAGCGAGCTGCGGAAGTCGAAGGTGCGGCCGAGGAAGTAGCGGAAGTCGTTGTTGCGCGCGGCGGTGAACTTGCAGACCTTGGCGAGCTTGGTCGCCGACTTCGGGGCGTTCGGGAGCTTGCCGAGGAGGCCCGCGACGGCCTGCGGGAGGGCCCGCAGGCGGCGATCGGCGGCGACGAAGCCGTGCTCGCGGGTGCCGTGGAAGCGGAGGTCGGGGGCGAAGCGGTCGGCGCGGGCGGCGAAGTGGCGGGTGGTGACGGCGGCGGTCAGGTCGTTGCGGGTCGCGCGGGCGCGGCCGGCGGTCGCGTGGACGATCCGCGGCGGGGCGCCCGGCGGCGACTTCTCGGGCTCGAGCGCGACCTGCAGGATCCGGGCGACGACCTCGTCGCACGGGATGACGTCGAGGCGCGCCGCGGGGTCGACCTCGAAGGCGCGGAACTGGCCGGTGCCGAGGCCGAGGACGTAGGCGTGGTAGGCGGCGGTCGAGTCGGTCCAGCCGGGGAACGGGTGGCGCAGGCAGGCGGCGACGCAGCTCGGGCGGACGATCGTGGCCGGGAGGTCGCCGCGCTCGGCGGCGACGACGTGCTCGGCGAGGCACTTGGTGAAGGTGTAGCTGTTCGGGTGATCCAGGACGTGGCGTACCTCCTCGCGGCCGGCGGCCGCCTCGGCGCACAGCTCGGCGAGCGGGCGCGGGAGGTCGACGAGCTTCTCCTCGACGGGGACGCCCTCGCCGGGGTGCGGGGTGACGTAGGCGGTCGAGACGGCGACGAAGTGCGGGCGCCTGCGGGCCTGGCGGGCGATCGCGAGGAGCGTCCGCGGGGCCTCGGTGTTGATCGCGTGGGCCTCGTCGACCGGGAGGTCGAAGCGGATCGAGGCGGCGCTGTGGAGGATGTGCGTGACGGTGCCAGTGACCCGCGCGAGGGCGCGCTCGTCGAGGCCGCAATTCGGGAGGGTGATGTCGCCGCGCAGGACCTCGCAGGCGTGCTGCCAGCCGGGCGGGAGGTCGCGGAAGCAGGGGGAGGCGGCGAGCTTGGCGAAGCGGGCCTCGGCGTCGGCCTGGTCCTCGCCGCGGACGAGCAGGAGGACGCGCTGGAGGTCGAAGCGGTCGCGCCAGCGCGGGCCGAGCAGCTCGGCGAGCAGGACCTTGCCGATGAAGCCGGTGACGCCGGTGATCAGGACGGTGGCGGAGCGGCTCACGCGGCACCCCCCTTCATGACGTCGCGGAGGCCCTGGTTGCCGGCGCCGAACACGTCGCTCGGATCGAGGGCCTTCTTCATGCGGGCGACGCAGTCGAGCGCGGCCGGCGAGTGGATCCTGGCGAGGAACTTCTGGCGCAGCTTGCCGACGCCGTGGTGGTGCGAGAGGCTGCCGCCGGCGGCGAGGATCTCCTCGCGCACGGCCTCCTCCATGTCGAGGTAGGTGCGCGTCGGGTCGTCGATGCCCTTGTGGAAGAAGCCGTAATAGAAGTAGCAGCAGACGCCGGTCTCGTAGACCTGGGTGATCCGGCCGGTGAAGAAGGGGCGGCCCGGGAGGCCGCGCTTCTTGTGCTCGAGCTCGGCGCGCTGCTGGACGCGGGTGAACAGCTCGAGCGCGCGGCTCCACGGGACGCTGGTCTCGAACGACTCGGCGATCAGCCAGTGGCGGAAGATCAGGTCGCGGATGTAGGCGATGCCGAAGGTCAGCTGATAGCCCTTGCTGCCGTTCTCGCCGCCGGCGTCCATGCCGCCGTGCCTGGCGGCGATCCGCGCGACGACGCGCTTCTGGTGGTCGACCTCCTCGCGACCGCCCTCGTAGACGAGGGTGGCGGCGACGAGCCGGTTCGGGTCGAAGCCGCGGACGCGGTTGACGTAGAGCGACTGGAGCTTGCGCTTGGCGAGGTCCATGCCCTCGGCCGCGGGCTTGAGCGCCTGGCCGAAGTGGAACTGGGTGTTGTCCATCAGGCGGACGCTGGCCGGGACGACGCCGCCGCGCGCGAGCTCGTAGAGGAAGGCGAAGCCGCGCTCGAAGTCGGGGAAGAGGACGGAGCCGTACTCCTGCACCTCGGGCAGCGGGAACAGCTTGACGACGGCGGAGGTGACGATGCCGAGCGCGCCCTCGCTGCCGAAGATCCATTGCCGCGGATCGGCGCCGATCGAGGCGCGCGGGGCCGGCTGGCGGTGCTCGACGACGCCGGCGGCGGTGACGACCGTCAGGTCGATCACGAGGTCCTCGATGTTGCCGTAGCGGTTCTTCTTCATGCCGCTGGCGTTGGTGGCGATCCAGCCGCCGAGCGTCGAGAGCTCGACGCTGTCGGGCTCGTGGCCCATCGTCCAGCCGTACTGCGCGAGCGCGTCGGCGATCGCGCGGCCGGTCGCGCCGGCCTGGATCCGCGCCATGCGGTTGACGGGGTCGATCCACAGGACCTGCGCCATGCGCCGCATGTCGACGGAGACGATCGGGCGCTGCTCGTCGGGCGGGCAGCGCAGGGCGTCGGTGACGTTGGTGCCGCCGCCGTAGGGGATCAGGACGACGCCGTGCGCGAGGGCGGCGCGGACGAGCGCGGCGACCTGCTCGTCGTCGGTCGGGTAGACGACGAGGTCGGGGACCCGCGGGAGGGCTCCGTAGAGGACCTTGTAGATCTCCTCCTGCGTGTGGCCGTGGCCGTGGCGCAGGCGCAATGCGTCGTCGTCGGTGATCTGGTCGTCGCCGAGGTGCGGGCGGATCGCGGCGCGGAAGGCGTCGGTCGGCCGCGGCGGCGGGACGGCGGTGCGCTCGTTGGGGACGTGCACGTCGTCGGCGCGCATCGGCACGCCCATGGTCCGCGCCATCCACGGGAGCAGGTCGGGCAGCTCGACGCCGCTGATCCCGTAGCGCTTGCCGGTGAGGACGACGTGGCCGCGCGGGCTGATCTCGAAGCGCGAGTCGGCGAAGCCCCAGCCGCGCAGGTTCTCGGCGTCGTCCGGCGACTCTTCCCGGCGCGGCGGGACGAAGCGCGTGTCGCCGCGGTCGATCGCGGGCGCCGACTCGACGGCGTGGGCGGGTGAGAGGCGTGAGAGGAGACTGGCGGTGAGCGTCATGGCTTGTCGGTCTCCCTGGCAAGCGGTGTGCCAGGGTGTGCGGCCCGACATCCGAGGCGTTTTTGGCCGAGCGCGGTCGAGCGGGCCGCGTGACACAGTGTGTCGGCCGGCGAGTGCCGGCGGCTCGCAGCCCGTCGGATCGGCTAACCTCGCGGAGATGCCGCCTCCCGTGCCGGACGCGTTCCGGTTCCCGGAGCCCCCGGAGGCGTGGACCCACGCGAGCGACGAGGTGCTGGCCGCGTTCGTCGCACAGGTCGTGGTTTGGCGTGATCGTGTGGTGCTGGCGCTCGCAGACGGGCAGGCGCTCGCGGGGCGGATGACCGAGCGCGGCAGGGTAGTCTTCGCGGCGGCCCTGCGCCGCGAGCCGGCGCCGGAGCTCGGCGCATGGGCGCCCCGGTTCCCCGAGGTGAGCGACGCGAGCCGCGTCGCGTTCGAAGACATCATGGAGTGGCGCGAATGCTTCGCGCACGGCCTCGTGGTGGATCAGGACCTCATCGACCCGAGCCATCACCGGCGCGATGCCTCGTGGATGGGGACCTGCCTGCGCCCGGCGGGCCCGGAGAAGCGCTGCGACGAATGTGCCCTGCGGGAGACCGACGGGCACCGCTGTCCGATGAGCCCATGGTGTGACCCTCCGCCGTCCGTGGGGAGCGTCCGGCCGTTCCCGGACAGGCTGCGGTTCCCGGCGCCGCCGATCGAGGGTCTGGGGGCGAGCGACCGAGCGCTGGGCGCGTTCGTCAAGGCGGTTCTGGTCTGGCGTCGCCGCGTCGTGGCCGCGCTCCGCAAGCAGCGGGATGCGCTCCCGGACACGCTGACCGATCTGGCGGCGTCGTACCTGTTGTCCGCGCTGTCCCCGGAGCTGCCGCTCGTGTCCTCGTGGACGCCGCGGTTCCCCGCGGATGTCGAGGCGAACCGTCGAGGCTGTACGAAGGTCCTGAAGTGGCGCGAGTGGTTCGTCACCTCGCTGCACAACGCGCGGACGGAAGAGGAGAACCGACGGATCCTGACTTCACGCGAGGAGCGCGTCTTGCGGCAGTTCATGCGCCCGCCCGACGGGGATCCGCGCTGCTCGCTGTGCCTTGCGCCATACTCCCGGGCCGGAAAGCAGTGGGCGCACCGCTGCCCGACGCTCGACGGGTCGGCCGATCCCGAGTCTGCCACCAGCGGTCCGGGCGCCATCCGGAGCGACCTCGCTCCGTCGATGTCGCGGACGCCGACGATCGCGCTGGTGATCGGCGGATGCCTGCTGCTCTGTGTCGCCGTCTTTGTCCCCGCGACCGCGCCGCAGGGGGTCGTCGCGGGCCTCGGGGCGCTGGCGGTCGCGGTCGGGATCTTCCTCTACCTGCGCTGAGGGCTGCGGCGCACCCCCGACGCGATCCGGCGGCGCGCGAGTCGGCCGCACGGTGCTCCTGGAAGACATACGCGCCCGCGGCCGGCGGCGAATGAGCGGCGCCCGCGTTGGCGGGATCGGGCGGGCGAGCTATCGTGCGGCGCGTGCCCCCCCGCCGGCGCGCCGTCGCGGTCCTGCTGCTCCTCGTCGGGGTCGGGGCCGGCCTGTGGCTGTACGGGCTCGGTTCGGGCGGCGGGTTCTATCACAAGCTGGTGCGCGCTCCGCTGGCGCCGTCGGACGCGGCGCCGTACTACCGCGAGTCGCTGTTGCACGTCGGGCTCGCGCACGTACTCGGGCTCGCCGGGACGGTCGTCGGCTTCCGCGGGTTCGTGCTCGCGTTCTGGTGGGCCGCGCTCGCGGCGGTCACGGTCGTCGCATTGCGCCGGCTGTCATCGACGGACGCGCTGCTGGTGTGGCTGGTCGCGATCACGCACCCGGCGGCGATGATCGTCCACGCCTGGACCTGCCACCCCGACGCGCTGTTGCTGCTGCTGGCGACGCTGCTGATGTGGATCCGCCGGCCGTCGGCGGTGGCGCTGCTGGCGGCGCTGGCGGCGTGGACCAACCTGCCGATGGCGATCGTCGTCGCCGGCTCGGCGGCGCTGCTGGGGCACGGGTTCGCGGAGGCGGGGGCGCGCCGGCGGAGCCTTGCGCTGTTCGCCGGCCTGATGCTCGGGGCGGTGAGCTGCCGCGCGACGCTGTGGCTGGCCGGCGTGCAGCTCGCGCGCGATCGCTTCGCCGCCGCGGCGGCGCAGGAGCCGGCGGTGCTCTGGGGCTATTGGCATGACGTCGGCTGGCCGATCGCCTATACGTTGCACTTCGGGCACGCGCTGTGGTTGCCGGCGCTGGTCGCAACGCTGTGCGGCCTGCGGCGCGCGGCGGCGGCGGCGGTGGTCGCCACGCAGCTCGCGGCGCTCGCGGCGGCGGCGCTCGCCGAGGACACGACGCGGGTGTTCGCCTGCCTCGCGTGGCCGCCGCTGCTGTTCGCGCTGATCCGCGGGCTCGAGCAGGTGGAGGCCGCGCGCGACCGCTGGCGCCTGCGGGCGCTGGTGCTCGTCGGCGCCGCCGTCACGCTGGCCGGGCCGATGCAATTCGCGTGGAAGGGCCGGCTGCACGGGCTCGAGGGGGCCCGCGCGTACCTGCGGACGCTGGTGCCGTGACGGCCCGCGCGCGGGGCGTCGTGCGGCCGTGGTCGCGTGCCGGTCGTCCCTGGCGTGGCCGAGGCCGCGCAGGTCGCCGCGGCTCGCGGTCGTTCGACGAGGTCCCGGAGTGATCCGCGGGGCGGTCCGGCGACGCTCACCCGATCGCGGGCCATGGACATGCGAGAGATCTCGAGCGAGGCGGCGAGCTGGGTGGCGGCCAACTGGATCGTCTACCTGTTCCCGGTGTTCGCGCTGCTGATGCTCGTCGAGTGGGCCGCGACGCGCCGGGGCGGGCTGGCGGGGGCGTACGAGGGGGCGGACACGCGGGCGAACCTGCTGAGCGGGGCGGGGTCGTTCGCGATCGGGGCGGCGACCAAGACGGCGACGATCGCAGGGCTGTGCGCGCTGTACGAGCTGACGCCGCTGCGGCTGCCGGCGGACCACTGGGCGACGTGGGTGATCGCGATCGTGGTGCTCGACTTCTGCCTGTACTGGGCGCACCGCTTCAGCCACGAGACGCGGCTCGGGTGGGCGATCCACGTGACGCACCACTCGTCCGAGCGCTACAACCTGTCGGTCGCGCTGCGCCAGAGCTGGACGCTCGGGCTGCTGGCGTGCTTCTTCGCGCCGCTGCCGCTGCTCGGGGTGCCGATCGAGGTGGTGCTGGTGGTCAAGGCGCTCAGCAGCGCGTATCAGTTCTGGCTGCACACGGAGGCGATCGACCGGCTGCCGCGGTGGTTCGAGCTGGTGTTCAATACGCCGAGCCACCACCGGGTCCACCACGGACGGAATCCTCGGTACCTCGACAAGAATTACGGGGGGACGTTCATCGTGTGGGACCGGGCGTTCGGGACGTTCGAGCCGGAGGTCGAGCGGCCGCGCTACGGGCTGACGCACGCGCTCGGCGGGCGCGGGGTGCTGCACATCAACTTCCACGAGTGGCGGGACATGCTGCGCGACGCGTGGCGGGCCCGGTCGTGGCGGGAGCGGGCGGGGTTCGTGCTGCGGCGGCCGGGGTGGCGGCCGCCGGCGCGGCCGGCTCGCGTGGTTGCGAGCGCGGGCGAGAGCGGGTGGTTGCAGGCGTGCGCGTCGACGCTGGCGGTCGGGATCCTCGGGGAGGAGTGCGGGGCCTCGAGCGCGTCGCTGGTCGCGGCGCGCGAGTGAGCGGTCAGCGGGCCGGCGGGGCGAGGGTGGCGATCGCGGCGACGGCGACGACCACGTGCATCAGCTCGAGCAGGACGATCGCGGCGGTGCTCGCGTCCGGGATCCCGAACGGGGTGACGAACGAGGCGACGAGCAGGACGAGCGCGAGGACGCGGAAGATCGGGGCCGGGCGGGCGAGGAAGCGGCGCATCCCCGCGAATACGACGGTGGCGCCGAGCATGCCGACGATCGAGGCGACGACCACCGGGACGGCGTCGAGCGACTGTCCGTTGGGCAAGGGCATCGGGTCGGGGAAGGCGCCGATCGCCCTGCCGAGGAAGTAGAGCGCGAGGTTGACGGCGATCGAGATCGCGGCGCCGAGGGCGAAGGCCCGCGGCAAGGAGGCGGCGCCGCGGTCGGGGGAGGCTGTGGCGGACATGGAGGGCTCCGGGGTCGGGCGAGGATAGCGGGTCGCGCGGACGGACGCGAAGCTCGGGGCTCGATCGCGCGCGGAGAGGCGGGTAGAATCGCGCCATGACGCAGGCGGCGACCACGGTGGTCCTGATCGGTCCGCTCGACGGAGCGGAGGGCGGCCTCGCGGTCGCCTGGCTCGCGCCGGCGATCGCGGCCGAGCAGGTGGTGTTCGTGCAGGACGCCGAGGAGGGGCTGGCGCAGGTGGTCGCCCGGCTCGGGCACCGCGAGGTGATCTGCGAGCCGGGCCTCGCCGGGGCGGCGCAGCGGCTCGGGCTGCCGTGCGCGCCGCTCGAGCCGGACGACCTCGAGCGGCGGGCCGACGTCGCGCTCGCGCTCGACTCGCTCGCCGATCCGCCGGCGCCGGCGTCCTTGTCGCTGCGGCGGTACCTGTTGCAGGGGCTCGGGTGCCTGCACCGGGCGCCGGCGTGGCGGCAGCTCGACGACGGGTGCACGGCGGCGGTGTGGGTCGAGGGGCGGTCGGGGTCGCAGCGCTGCGACGCGGAGGGGAGCGTGTCGTTCGGGTTCGCGCCGACGCTCCGCCTGCATGTGGTGCTCGACGGGCCGGAGCCGGCGGACATCGAGGTCCTGTTCGAGGCGGGGCCGGCCCACGTGGTCGAGGCGCTGTCGCGGGCGTACGCGCTGCCGTTTCGCCCGGAGGTGCTGGTCGACGGGCGACCGCCGCCGCCGGGCTGGCTCGATCGGTGGGCGCCGGCGATCGGATCGTGGCTGTACTTGCTCGGGCTGGTCGACGCGCAGCAGACCGGGAGGTCGCTCCGCCTGACGGATCCGCTGGGCGTCGAGCTCGCGTGCGGGGTGCAGATGCGATCGTGGGCTTGAGGCTTCATGAGCTCGTACCTCTACAAGGACGCCCCGCTGACGCGCCGCCTCATGAGCCGCCGACGAGCGCCGCGAACCACGGTCGATCGCGGACGGATGCGAGGTCCGCGTCGTCGACCGCACGCCGGCGGACGGCCGCGCCGTCGCGGCGCACGGCCTCGCGGAGCGCCGCCTCGGTCGCCGGGGCGCCCGCGCGGGCGTACGCGCAGGCGAGGTTGTAGGGGCCCTTCCACGCCGTCGGGTCCGCGTGGGTCTCGCGGTGGAACAGCGCGGCGGCGGCGGCGAATTCCGAGCGCGCGAGCGCGGCGAGCCCCTCGGCCCGGTAGGCTGCGGCCGCGAGCGGGCCCGCGGGCATCAGCACCACGCGATACGCGTCCTCGTGCTCGCCCTCGTTGAAGTGGACGACCGCCGCGAGGAGCTGTCCGTCGGGCGCGGGCACGGCGACGTCGACCTCGGCGAGCGGCCAGCAGCGGACCTCTGCCCCCTCGCGCTCGCAGGTGTCGACGTCGCGCGAGAACCCGGCGACGCCGCCGTCACGCCGGGTCGCGCCGAGCTTCAAGGGCTTCCCCCGCGCCGCCGGCTCGGCGATCGAGAGCAACAGGTCCCGGCCGTGCTGCCAGGCCCCGTCGACGGCCATCAGCCCCAGCGCGTCGAGGTCGCGCTCCAGCGCCCGGAGCGAACGACCGCACTCCTCGCCGCCGACGAGCTCCGCGCGCTCGCCGTCGCGGTCCGTCACGGTGCAGCGCGTGCAGACAGCCCCGCCGATCTTCGCGCAGTGGACAAAACGCGACCCGTCGGCCGTGAACCCGGCGCGCGTGACGTGCTCCGTGAAATCCTCGAGCTCGCGCCTGCGTGCGAGCATGGCGGCCGGCGTGCGCGCGGCACCGCGGTCGACGACGACCTCGAGCGGACCCGCGACGAAGCTCGGCGGCTCCGGCAGCGCCGCCGGCTCCGCGACGTTCGTCGCGCTCGTCGGCGGCGCGGCGGTGGAAGCCGGCGCGGGCCTCGGCATATCGTGCTGCGCTTGCGCGACCTGCGGCCCGGGCTCCGCCCGAGGACAGCCCGACAACCCCGCAAGCAGCGAGGCGGTGCAGAGCGAGCCGCGCACGTCGCCACGGTATCACGAGCTTCGCCGGGGCTGCAGCGTCGAGGATGTCATCGCGGAGGCGGTCGACTCCGCCGACCGGCTCATCTTCACCCTTCATTTCGAAGTAGGGGGTCGGGCTGCTTTCGCAAGGGCCGGGTCAGGCCGACAGCGCCGCGTGCAGGTAGGCGCGGGCGAAGCGCCAGGCGCGCTCGACGGTGCGGGTGCTGACGCCGAGGACCGCCGCGATCTCGGACTCGCCGAGGCCGCCGAAGTGGCGCAGCAGGACGACCTGCGCGCGGTCCGGGTGCTCGGCTTGCAGGCGCGTCAGCGCGGCGTCGAGGGCGAGCAGGTCCTCGCCCGGGAGGTCGTCGCCGACGGCGAAGGCGAGCTCGTCGGGCTCGACGGCCTCGCGCTGCAGGTCGCCGCCCCGCTTGCGCGCCGCCTTGCGGCGGGCCTGGTCGATCAGGATCTCGCGCATCGCCTGGGCCGCGGCGGCGAAGAAGTGCCCGCGGCCGTCCCAGCCCGGGTCGGCGCGGCCGACGAGCGCCAGGTAGGCCTCGTGGACCAGCGCGGTGGCCTGCAGCGTCTGACCGGGCGGGAGCCGGCGCAGGCGCGCCGCCGCCAGCGTCCGCAGCTCGCGGTAGACCCGGGGCAGGAGCTTCGCCGCGGCCTCGCGGTCGCCCGCGGCGACGGCCTGCAACATCTGCGTGATTTCGAGCGCGCCGTCCACGCCCGCCGAGGATGCCGCATCCGCGCCGACTTCGGCACGAAAAAAAAATGTCGGGGGGGTGTCGGGTCCCGCCGCGGGTTTGCGGATGAGAGGGCAAGGAGTCACGAACATGAACCGCACCCTCGCCACCCTCGCCACCCTCGCCACCCTCGCCACGTTCACCGGCTGCGACGCGCCGGACGCCGCCGACGCCGAGCCCCGCAGCCGCGTGCTCCATGCCGACGCCGCCTCGCTGGCGGTGCTGGCCGAGAGCGACCCGGACGTCCACGACCGCGTCGGGAAGGAGATCGAGATGTCCGGCGACGAGCTGCTCTCGCGGGCGCTCGACCCCGAGGCGTTCGCCGACGTGGAGCTGTCGGCTCCCCCGCGCCCCAGCGCGTCCGGGACGTGCATCGGCATCACCAATTTCCTCGACTTCTGCGCCCAGAAGAAGTCGAACGCGGTGGAGGTGTGGATCGAGGTGTTCGGCATCCCGTCCCAGAAGGACTTGCTGGCTACCTATGGCATGTGCGAGAGCGGCGGCCTCGATATCAGCATCGCCAAGGCGACGTTCTCCGCCTGCTACTTCGCGCTCCCGATCTCGCACGCGTTCTTCGTCGCCGAGGCCTGCTACCTCGGGAAGTGCGCCGACTACGCGGCCGTCAAGGTGCTCCAGTAGGCTCGTCGGCGTCGCTCGTGCGGGTTAGGATGGCGCGTGCCTGCCGACCCGGCGCGCGTCGCCGAACTGTTCGACGAGGCCGTCGAGCTCGCCGACGGTGAAGCGTCCGCCTTCCTCACCGCCCGCTGCGGCGACGACACGTCGCTGCGCGCGGCGGTGCAATCGCTGCTGGACCACCACCGCGCGCTCACCCCCGAATTCCTCGCCACGCTGCCGGTGCTCGTCACCCGCCGCGAGGTCGCCGGGCCCCCCGGGCCCGTCCTGCCGGCGCCGCTCCGGGAGGGCGCGCGGATCGGCCGCCTCCAGATCCTCCGCGAGCTCGGCCGCGGCGCGATGGGCAGCGTGTACGCCGCCTACGACGAGGTCCTCGACCGCAAGGTCGCGGTCAAGCGGCTGCACGGGGCGGCGATCGACGAGGCCGGCCGGCGCGCGGCGATCCTCCGCGAGGCGCGGGCGCTGGCCCGGCTGTCGCACCCGCACATCGTGCAGATCTACGAGGTCGTCGAGGACGGGCCGGAGATCCTGCTGGCGATGGAGTTCGTGCCGGGGAGGTCGCTGCGGGCCTGGAGCGCCGACGCCCACGACTGGCGGACCGTGCTCGACGTGCTGGTCCAGGCGGGCCGCGGGCTGGCGGCCGCCCACGCGGTCGGCGTCACGCACGGCGACGTCAAGCCGGACAACGTGCTCGTCGGCGACGACGGCCGCGTGCGCGTGGTCGACTTCGGCCTCGCCTCGTGGACGGCGCCCGGGAGCACAGACGCCCCGCTGTCGACCCGCATCGCCGGTACGCCGGCGTACATGGCCCCGGAGCAGTTCCTCGGTCGGGCCTCCGATCCGGCGAGCGACCAGTTCAGCTACTGCGCCACGCTGTATACCTGTCTGTTCGGCCAGCTTCCGTTCGCGGCCGACAGCGTCGTCGCGCTGATCGCCAGCCACGACGTGCCGCCGCGCCCGCCGGCGGTGCCGGGGCTGCCCGCCGAGCTGCCAACGATCGTGCTCCGCGGGCTGGCGCCCGACCGCGCCGCGCGCTGGCCCGACATGGACGCGCTGCTCGCCGCGCTCGCCCGCGTGCTGGCGAGCGACCCGGAGGCCGACCTCGCGCTCGCTCGCCGCCAGCGCTGGACCGTCGCCCTCGTGCTGCTGGTGGTCGGCAGCGCGCTGACGGTCTATTTGTTCGTCCTCCGCAGCGCGGTCGACCTCCAGCCGCGCGACCTGGCGATCGCGATGGGCGTCATCTTCGCGGCGCTCGCCGCGATGCTCGCCGCGCTGTGGCGACAGATCGGTCGCAACCGGGTCAATCGTCAGTTCGCGGGGATCGTGCTCGCCGCGGTCGCGGCCATGCTGGTGCACCGCCTGATCGGGGTGCGCCTCGACAGCCCGGTGTCGCATACGATGATCGGGGACCTGCTGCTGCAGGCGCTCGCCGCGGTCGCCGCCGCGTTGACCTGTCACCCGCGCTTCGCCTGGCTCGCCGGCGTCCTGGTGGTGGTCGCGGTCGTCGCGACGTTCGCGCCGTCGCACGCGCCGGCGCTGTTCGTCGCCAGCGTGCTGCTCACCTACGGGCTCGCGGTGGTGGTGTGGCGCCGGGGCTGAGCGCGGCGGAGCGCGGGCTTCAGAAGGTCGACTCGACGACGACGCCGGCGCGGCGCGGGTCGAGCGGCTCGGCCGGGAGGCGGACGGTGAAGGTCGAGCCGCGGCCGGGCGCGCTGGCGGCCGTCACCTCGCCGCCGAGCATCGAGCAGTGGTGGCGGCAGATCGCCAGGCCGATGCCGGCGCCGCCGTAGCGGCGGGTCGTCGAGCCGTCGGCCTGGACGAACGGGGTGAACAGGCGCGCGAGGACGTCGGGCTCGATGCCGATGCCGGTGTCCGAGACCTCGAAGACGAGCCACGCCCGGCCGCGCGCGAGCTCGCTGCGGACGGCGAGGCGGACGACGCCGCCGCGGGTGAACTTGCAGGCGTTGTCGAGCAGGCCGAGCAGGATCTGGCGCAGCTTGGCGCGGTCGGTGACGAGGCGCGGGAGGCCGTCGTCGCAGCGCAGGCGGATCGTGTCGCCGTTGCGCTCGGCCGCGGCGGCGGAGGCGGCGACGACCTCGTCGGCGAGGCCGCGGACGTCGACCGGCGCGAGCTCGACGCTGGCGGCGCCGCTCTCGATCCGCGACAGGTCCAGGAGCCCGTCGATCAAGGTCAGGAGGTGCCGCGAGGACGCGAGGATCTTCTCGAGGTCGGCGTGCGCGGCCGCGAGCGGGCGGCCGGGGTCGTCCTCGAGCAGGCCCTCGGTGTAGCCGATCACGGCGTTCAGCGGGGTGCGCAGCTCGTGGCTGACGGTCCGCAGGAAGGAGTCCTTGAGCCGCGCCGCCTCGAGCGCCTTGACCTCGGCCGCGCGGCGGACCTCGATCTCCCGCTCGATCCGCCGGTTGGTGTCGGTCAGCGCGATCGTCTGCTTCTCGAGCGACTCGTGGGTCTCGCGCAGGCGCTGCTCGACGCTGCGGCGGTTCTCGAGGTCGCCCAGCAGGCGGTTCAGCTTGCGCTCGAGGGTGGTCTGCCGGCGGCGCAGGGCGGCGAAGGTCGGGACGAGCGCGAGGCCGAGCGCGGCGAGGCCGAGGCCGGCGAGCGCAGCGTCGAGCGCCGCGGCGCCGCCGAGCCAGGCGGCGCCGGCCAGCGCGGGCGGGAGCACGGCCGCGCCGAAGGCGGTGGTCTGCCAGATCGTGCACAGGGCGCCGTGGGCGAGCAGCAGGACGGCCGCGAAGCCGACGGTGGCGAGGCCCGGCCCGGCGGTCCAGGCGAGCAGCGCGAGCACCAGCGCCTGCGCGAGCGCGGAGGCGAGCTCGCCGGCGGTCTGGCGCGCGCTCGGCAGGCGCGGCACGAGGGCGGCGGCGACGGCCGTCAGGACCGCGCCGGCGAGGCCGAGGGCGAGGACGAGGCCCGGGGCCGGTCCGGTGAGCGCGAGCGGGAGGGTGGCGAGCGCGGCGGCGCCGGTGATCGCAAGCCGCGGGCCCGCGGGCTCCGGATCGCTCTGAGAGGCCGCGCTCACGCCGGCGATGGTACCCCGGTCGCGACAGCGGCGCCCATGCGTGCGGTGGACCTACATGCGGCGCACCGGGCCGTGCAGGCGCGTGCGCAGATCGGAGAGCTCGGGCGCCGCGGCGCGGCGAAATTCGGCCGTGAATTCGGCCGTGATTGACGCGTGGCGGGCGTGTGGCCTAAGACCTCGGATGGCGGATTTTCTGCGGGTCTTTCAGGACGCGCGAGGAGAACAGACGATGCGGAAGTTGATCATCATGGCGGCGGTGGTGGCGTTCGGGGCGGGGTTTGCGAGGCAGGCGGTCGCCGACTACGTCGGTCCGGGGCTGATCATCATCGGCACCAACATCTGGGGCGGCGGCATCAAGATCACGGGCAGCGCGCCGGGCAGCGACCCGGGCAAGGCCGCGATGGGCGGTCCGGAGGGCTGCGTGATCCAGCCGGCGATCGAGTGCGAGTGTTACCCGGGCGTGCCGGTGCTCGAGGCGTGCGTGCTGAGCAAGGTCGACATCTCGTGCCTGACGCCGGAGCAGGAGTGGGACGCGATCGTGCAGAAGGGGCTCGTCGTGCTGGCGGACGAGACGCACCGGCTCGGCGGCGTGGTCTGCAGCGGCAAGTCGGACGAGACGGCGCTGATCAACCTGCCCGGCTACGAGTGAGCCAGACGTCGATCTCGGCGACGGCGCCGCGGAAGGTGGCGCCGGCGCCGAGCAGCGTGGTCCGGGCCTGGTCGGCGAGCTCGCGGGCGCGGGCGAGGTCGGCCGGGCCGAGCCGCGCGAGGGCGCGGGCGAGCGCGAACTGGGCCTCGGCGACCTCGTAGGGGACGGCGACGGGGCTGGTCGGCATCAGGGCGAGCGCCCGCTCGAGGTGGCCGACGGCCTCGCGGTCGCGGCCGGCGGCGAGGAGGACGTGGCCGAGGACGGCGAGCGGCAGCGCGTGCGTCGGGTCGGCGGTGTCGTGCGCGTGCCCGCCGAGGGCCCTGTGCAGGGTCGCCTCGGCCTCGGCCGGGCGCCCGCCGCCGAGCTGCGCGCGGGCGAGGCCGGTGAGGGCCTGGACGATCTTGACGTGGCCGGGCTCGAGGGTTCTCTCGTAGACCGCGAGCGCGCGCGTGAAGGCCTGCTCGGCCGCCGCGTGGTCGCCGGCGAACACGTGGGTGCTGCCCTGCTCGCGCAGGCAGTCGCCGAGGCTCGGGTGGTGCGGCGGCAGGTGGGTCTCGTAGATCGCCTGCGCCTGCTGGAACGACCGCTGGGACTCGACGAAGCGCGCCTCGAGCTGGTCGATCATGCCGAGGTTGGAGTAGACGGTCGCGAGCGCGGGGTGGCTGTCGCCGTAGGCGCCGCGCAGCAGCGCGAGCGTGCGGGTGAAGGTCGCCTTGGCGTCGCCGAAGCGCGACAGCGTCAGCTCGGCCGCGCCGATGTTGTTGAGCACGTCGCCGAGCGCCGGGTGGTTGGGGCCGTAGGCCTGCTCGTAGATCGCGAGCGCCCGCCGGTACTCGGCGAGCGCGCCGTCGTAGTCGCCGCGCAGGTACTGGAGCGAGGCGCGGGCGCCGACGGCCTTGGCGACCGGGGCCGAGGTCTCGCCCTGCAGCTGCACGCGCAGGTCGATCGCGCGGGCGATGTGCTGCTCGGCGCGGTCGAGGTCGCCGCGCTGGAGGGAGAGGTCGCCGAGGCGGCCCTCGAGCAGCGCCTCGGCGGGCTGGCCGTCGGGGAGGCGGCCGGCGGCGCCGCGCGCGAGCTCGGCGAGGTGCAGGCCCTCGTCGAAGCGGGCCTGGCGGACGCCGACGACGCGGACGAGGTCGATCGTGGCGAACGCGCGGGTGTCGTCGTCGCCGGCGCGGTCGGCCGTCGCCGCGGCGTGGAGCAGGGTCTGCTCGGCCTGGGCGTACTCGCCGAGGGCGTCGTCGACCTGGCCGGCGAGGTGGAGCACGGCGGCGAGCGTCGGCGCGTGGCCGAGGCCCTCGGCCTCGGCGCGCAGCGGCTCGACGGCGGCGCGGGTCGCCTTGTACTGGCCGACGTCGAACTTGGCGCGCGCGCCGGCGAGGCGGGTCCGCAGGTCGTCGACGGCGCGCGCGACCGCGGGGTCGTCGGGGGGCGGGCTCTGGGCGAGCAGGGCGCGGGTGTCGGCGCAGCGGGAGAGCGGGGGCAATTGGTCGGCGGCCTGGACGGCCTTCTCGAGCACGGCGGCGTCGGCGGCGGACAGGACGTCGACGAGGGCGCGCAGGGACGTCTTGCGGCCGTCGAGGCAGGTCATGCGCAGGTCGTAGAGCGAGTCGGACTGCTCGCCGCGCTGGTGGGACTCGCAGGCGGCGGTGCGCATGTCGACCCAGGCGTCGGCGTAGGCGGCGAGGCGCTGGTCGACGCGGGCGGCGACGTCGCCGGCGTAGGCGACGCCGGTGGCGGACAGGGCGCCGCGGACGCGGGCGGCGACGGGGTTGTCCCACACGCCGGCGAGCTGCTCGCGGGCGGCGCTGCAGGTCGCGGCGTTCCGGGCCTGGATCGCGTAGGCCGCGTAGCCGCCGGCGCTGGCGAACAGGACGACGGCGGCGACGGCGGCGGCGATCCCGAGGCGGCGGCGGCGGGCCCGGTCGGGGTCGGCCGAGAGGATCTGCAGCAGCGCGTCGATCGTCGCGAAGCGCCGGGCCGGCTCGATGCTGAGGCCGCGGACGAGCGCGCTGTGGACCCACCCGGGGACCTCGGTGTCGCGCGGCGGGTCGAGGCGCTCATCCTGCAGGACGGCCTTGGAGATCTCCGGGGTCGTCGCGCCCTTGAACGGGCGGTAGCCGTAGAGGCCCTCGAACAGGGCGACGCAGAAGCTGAATTGATCGCTGAGCGCGTCGGCCGGCTCGCGCAGCAATTGCTCCGGGGCCATGTATGCGGGGGTGCCGATGAAGCTGCCGACCTGCGTCAGGTCGGAGCGCGAGGCCGAGGTCTCGCTGGTGAGCGGGGCCTCCTCGGCGTCGTCGTGGCGGGCGAGGCCGAAGTCGACGACGCGGACGCGGCCGTCCTCGCCGACGAGCACGTTGTCGGGTTTGAAGTCGCGGTGGACGATGCCGGCGCGGTGGGCCGCGGCGAGGCCCTGGCCGGCCTGCAGGTAGGCGGCGAGCACGGTCCGCCACGGCCGCTCCTCGCGCTGCAGCCACTCCTTCATGCTGCCGCCGCTGATGAACTCCATGGCGATGAAGACGGCCTCGCCGAAGCGGTCGACCTCGTAGACCTGGGCGACGTTCGGGTGCGACAGCTTGGCCATCGACTGCGCCTCGCGCAGGAGGCGGGCCTGGCCGACGCTGTGCTGCTGGCCGCGGAACTCGCCGCGCAGCAGCTTGATCGCGACCTTGCGCTCGAGCTGCTCGTCGTAGGCGGAGTAGACGACGCCCATGCCGCCCTCGCCGAGCTTGCGCAGGACGACGAAGCGGCCGATCTTCGCCGGGCCGGCGTCGTCGTCCAGCTCGCGGGCCGGGCGGGCCGGGCGGGTCGGCACGAGCCCGTCGACCCGCGTGACGCTCTGATGGAGGCTCGCGTGATCGACCGGCATCGGCGCCGGCGTCAGGATCCCAAAAAAGCGGCGCGCGGCGCAAGCCGCCGGGGCGCGGGCGATCTCGAACGCGGCGTGGCGAGGACGCCGACGGCCGTCGCGGACTGCTATGGTTCGCGGCGGCCATGATCGAGCTCGTGATCCCCCGCCGCGTGCGCGGGCCCGTCAACATGCTCCGCTTCTGGGTCGCGCCGGAGGCGACGATCCGTCGGTGGGCCGAGGGCCCGGCGATCCAGCGGGTCGAGCTGCCGGGCTTCTCGCCGTTCATCGTCAACGACCCGGCGCTGGTCGACGAGGTGCTCGTCGAGCAGAACCGGCACTTCATCAAGGACCGGACGACGCGCGCGCTGGCGGAGCTGGTCGGGCACGGGCTGCTGGTCAGCGACGGCGAGTTCTGGCGGCGCCAGCGGCGCCTCGCCCAGCCGGCGTTCCACCGCGAGCGGATCGCCGCCTACGCGGCGACGATGGTCGAGCACGCCGAGCGGCTGGCGGCGACGTGGCGCGCCGGCGAGACGATCGACCTGCACGCGGCGATGATGCGGCTGACGCTCGATATCGTCGCGGCGACGCTGTTCTCGTCCGGGGTCGACGCGGCGGCGGCCGACGCGATCGCCGAGTCGCTCGACACGATCATGCGCCGGTTCGCCGACCCGACGTACGCGCTGCTGCCGTCGCTGGCGCGCCTGCCGTTGCCGGGGAACCGGGCGTTCACGGCGGCGCGGGCGCGGATCGACGCGACGATCCGCGGGCTGATCGCGGCGCGGCGGGCGAGCGGGCAGGACCACGGTGACCTGCTGTCGATGCTGCTGCGCGCGCGCGACGAGGGCGGCGGGCAGATGACCGACGAGCAGCTGCGCGACGAGGCGCTGATCCTGTTCGTCGCCGGGCACGAGACGACGGCGCTGGCGCTGTCGTGGACGTGGATGCTGCTGTCGCAGCACCCGGCGGCGTGGGCGCGGCTCGGCGAGGAGCTCGCCGAGGTGCTCGGCGGGCGCGCGCCGACGCTGGGGGACGTGCCGCGGCTCAAGTACACCGAGCAGGTGATCCTCGAGAGCATGCGGCTGTATCCGCCGGCGTGGAGCATCGGCCGCGAGGCGATCGTCGACGTCGAGCTCGGCGGGACGAGGATCCCGCGCGGCGGGCAGCTGTGGATCTTTCAATGGGCGCTGCACCGCCACCCGCGCCACTTCCCGCGGCCCGAGGCGTTCGCGCCGGAGCGGTGGGCCGGCGACCTGCAGCGCCGGCTGCCGCGCGGGGTGTACCTCCCGTTCGGCGGCGGGCCGCGGCTGTGCATCGGCAACAACTTCGCGATGATGGAGCTGGTCCTCGTGCTGGCGACGCTCGCCCGGCGCTGGCGGCCGCACGTGCGCGCGCAGGACCGGCCGCGCCCGCAGTTCTCGGTGACGCTGCGCCCGGCGGGCGGGATGCGGGCGACGCTGATGCGCGGCGACTGAAAGCGTCGTGGCCGGCGCGGCGGGCGGAGTGAGAGCGACGCGCGGGCGCGGCCGTGGCCGGCGCGCGCCGTCCGGGGCGCCTGCGCAGACGGACCTCCGATTCGCGTGAGGCGGGCGGATGCTGCGCCCGAGGTCGTGCGACCGCGCCGGCACGCGAGGCGGCGCGCAGGCCCGACGAGATCCGGAGCACGCACGCGGGGCGGTCCGGACGCCCCGTTGTGCGGCCATTGAATGCTCGCGGGCTCGTCTCATGATCGTGCGTGTGCCGGATGGTCTCCGGGACAGCCGGGAGGAATGGGACGATGGCCGCCGCTGTTCGTGTGTACCCCGCCCGCCGGCCGCGCTGGCGCCGGCCGGTGCTCGTGGCCCTGGCGGCCGTCTCGGCGCTGGTGCTGGCCGCGGCGGCGCTGCCGTGGAGCTGCGCGGCGCTGCCGGACGAGGCGGAGGTGATCAACCGCGGCGGGCTCGCGGACGAGGAGGCGAGCGGGCGCGGGCGGGCTGCGTTCTACACGGAGGACCTCGGCGACGCGGCGTTCTTGACCGACCGGGCGGGGCTGCTCGCGGGGCCGCTGCGCCCGTGGTCGGTGCTGCGGGCGCTCGCCGGGCTGCGCGGGGCGGGCACGACGAACCTGCAGGTCGCGCTGGCGGAGGACGCGACGATCGGCGGGCAGGTGCTCGCGCGCGGGGCACGGATCGATACCGGCCTCGACGTCGCGGCGGGCTCGCTGCTGCCGCTCGGGGTCGCGGTCCACGTGTCGCGCCTGCGCGTCCGCGTCGGCATCACCTGCGCGCTGTGCCATTCGACGGTCGACCCGGAGACGAGGCAGGTGATCCACGGCGCGCCCAACAGCGACCTGCGGATCGGGCTGCTGCTGGCGCTCGCCGCCGACTCGGCGGCCTTCGCGGCGCACACCGGGGTCGGCGAGGCGGCCCCGCGCGAGGAGGCGGTCGACCGCGCGCTGCTGGCCTGGCCGCCGGGGATGTTCGACGCGACGCGCGACGGGGTCGCCAACCCGACGCGGATCGCCGACGTGTTCACCCGCGACGAGGCGGCGTTCGGGTGGGACGGGGCCGGCCGCGGCGGGCTCGCGCAATTCGTCGACGTCGCGGCGGGCCTGCACCCGATCGGCGCGGCGGAGACGACGGCCGGGCCGGCGACGGCGCAGGCGACGGCCGCGTGGCTCGCCACGCTGGCGCCGCCCGAGGTCGCGGTCGACGCGGAGGCGGCCGAGCTCGGGCGCGAGGTGTTCGTCCGCGGCGGCTGCGAGGGCTGCCACGCGGGGCCGCGCGCGCAGGCGGTCGACGTCGGCAGCGACCCGGCGCGGTCGCGGGCGGGGTACAAGCCGCCGGGGCTGCTCGGGCTGTGGTGGCGCGCGCCGTACCTGCACGACGGCGGTCTGGCCGTCGGGCCAGGTGAGGCGATCGTCGGGGTGGGGGACACGCGGGCGCTCGGGCTGCCGATCGACCCGCGCGGGAGCCTGCGCGCGCTGGTCGACCGCGACCTGCGCGCGCGGGTGGTCGCGGCCAACCGGACCGACGCGGCGCGCTGGGACAGCCACGTCCGCGGGGTCGGCCACGCGTTCTGGGTCGACCCGGCGGCGGGCTTCAGCCCGGCCGAGCAGCGGATGCTGATCGAGTACCTGCTGTCGATCCGGCCGGCGCGGCCGTGACGGGCGAGCGAGCGCCGTTGCGCGAACGTGCGCGCCGGGGATGCTTGTCGGCGCGATGAGCAAGAAGCACCCGGAGCGGAGTGACAAGCGCAGGCAGGCGCGAGCGGAGCGCCGGCGGGTCGAGACGAAGCAGCGGAAGGCGGCCGAGCGGGCGCAGCAGGTCGGGGTGCCGCGCAAGCCGGAGCGCCCGGGCGGGTCCTCGATGCGCCGCGGGCAGGAGCCCGAGGTCGTGGTGGCGGCGGGCCCGGTCGAGCCGCCGCCCGAGCCGGTGGTGCGGGCGTTCCAGGAGGCGCTCGCGGCGACCCTCGCCGGGGCCGCGGAGGTCGTGATGGAGGACACCAGGTGGTACCCGGCGAAGCGCATGTCGGACGACATGGCGCTCGATTTTCGCCTGCGATTGCTCGGGCGTGCGCTCCACGTGACCGGGTGGGTCGAGGCGCTCGACACGACGAACCGCGTGTGGCCCGACGCGTACGCCGTCGCGGCGGAGTCGCTGGTCGCGGCGATCCGCGAGGAGCCGCAGTTCGCCGGCGCGCTCATCCTGCTGTACGCGCTCGGCGAGCTGCTCCTCGAGGACTTCGAGCTCTCGCCGACGCAGGCCGCCGGCGTGATCGGGCGGTTCGGCGTCGCGTCCGATGTCGCCGTGATCCTCGACATCGTGGCGCTGAGGCTGCCGGGGGACGTGCAGCTGGCCTGGTCGGCGGCGCGTGAGGACGGGGTGTGGGACGCCCGGATCTGCAGCGCGGTGTTCGAGGTGTGCCACTGGGAGGTGAGAGGTTCGCTGGCCGACCTCGGTCGGTGGGTCGCGGACGCGTGCCGCACGGGCGGCTGGCGGCCGCCGTGGTGGGTGACGGCGCAGCCGGACTTGCGAGCGTGACCGGCGGTCTGCCAGGATGCCGCGGGCATGTCGCACGGACGGCCGAGTCGGACTGCCATCAAGATCGCGCGGTTCGTGGTGTTGATCGACGCGGTGCCGCGGCTGCGCGGGCTGCTGCCGGACGGGGCGGGCGCGCTGGTCGAGGCGGCGCTGCGCGGGTCGGGGGTGGTGCCGGCGCGGCAGGTCGAGGCGATGCGGCGGCCGTGGGTGGTTCGGCTCCATCGGCTCGTCGAGGGGCTGCTCGGGCGGGGGCAACTGCTGTGGTTCGGCGTGCGCAAGCGGTTCATGGCCGACGCGGCCCTGGCGGCGATCGCCGGCGGGGCGACGCAATTGCTGGTCGTCGGGGCCGGGTTCGATCCGCTGGCGGCGCTGGTCGCTCGCCGGCACCCGCACGTGACGTGCGTCGAGCTCGACGCGCCGGCGACCGCCGGGCCCAAGCTCGCCGGGCTGCGCGCGGCGGGGGCGTTGCTCCCGAACCTGCGCGTCCACGCGTGCGACCTGGCGGCCCGGCCGCTGGCCGAGGCGCTGCGCGAGACAGGGTGGCGACCCGAGGCGCGCAGCGTGGTCGTCGCGGAGGGCCTGTTGATGTACCTCGACGCGGACAGCGTGGCGCGGTTCTTCGCGGCGGTGCGGGCGTACACGGGGCCGGGGAGCCGGCTGGCGTGCTCGCTGATGGACGGCGACGCCGAGGGCCGGCCGCGGGTCGGCGCGCTCGACTGGCCGATCCGCGCGGCGCTGCGGCTGGCCGGCGAGCCGCTGCGGTGGGGCGTCGCGCCGGCGGACCTGCCGGGGTTCGCGGCGGCGGCGGGGTTCCGGGTGGTCGACGCGCCGGACGCGGCGGCGCTGCGCGAGCGGCTGCTCGCGCCGCGCGGGCTCGGCGACGAGCCGCTGCTGCCGTACGAGCACCTGGCGCTGCTCGAGCGGGCGTGAGCGCCCGGGCGACGCGGACCCCCCGGGCGCGCGGCGGCGCGCGTTGACAGGCGGGCGCGCGCCCGGCGAGCCTCGACGTGCAGGAGGTCCCCCCGCCGATGCGAACCTGGCTCTTTATACCTGTATGGTGTGCCCTGTCCCTCGGGGCATGCAGCGACGACGGCGGCGCGCAGACGTCGGCCGGCGACACCGCGCCGGACCCGCCCGACGGCTACAAGCCGGAGGTGGCGCCGACCGGGTGGGGCGCGACCGACGTCGGCGGGCTCGAGAACCCGGGCGGGGCGTGCCCGGCGGACAAGGGCGGGACGCCGATGAAGCTGCCGACGACGGGGATCGCGTACTGCGTGAAGGCGAGCCCGGGGTGCGCGGGCGCGGGCGCGGGCTGTCCGCTGTACGTGACGATCAATACCGACGGGGCGTACTTCGCCCGCGTCGACGACCCGGCGAGCGGGGACCTGATCACGGTCGAGCTGTACACCGAGACCGACGGCGACGGGATCAAGGACAAGCTGGCCGAGCTCCCGCGGGTGATCGCGCACGACTACCCGGGCCTCGACCGCGAGCGCGTGTACGCGATCGGCTGGTCGGCCGGCGCGGGGGCGGTCGGGCGCGGGCTGTGCCACATCTCGAAGAAGTCCGACTTCTCCGCGCTGGGGACGACGAGCGACCTCTACGCGGCGGTGATCGCGATGGGCGGCTGCGGCTGCACCAACGACTACGTGCAGCTCGACGGCAACTGGCACGTGCTGACGTTCAACGGGACGGAGGACATCTTCGGCGGCGGCGACTCGTGCGAGGCGGGGCTGCGCGAGCGGGCGTACGTCAACGGCTGCAGCGACCCGGCGGCCGTGGCGTGGGCGCCGCTGGCGGCGGACGACCCGTACGCGAAGAACGGCGACGGCTCGAACAACGCGGAGGTGCTGCGGTTCTCCGGCTGCGCGTTCGGCGAGGTCGTCGGCTACCGCGGGCAGGGCGAGGGCCACGTCGTCAGCTTCAAGGAGAACTTCGACCCGAAGATCAGCGGCTACGACACGGTGTGGAACTTCCTGCAGGGCAAGCGCAAGCGCGGCTGACGGCGCGCGCCGCTCGATCGGGTATACTCGCGGGCCCATGAGGCCGCACGAGCTGACCAAGATGCGCGGGCTGCTGCTGCAGCGGCGCGCCGAGCTGCTCGCCGGGGGCGATGTGCCGGTCGAGTTCGAGAAGGGCGAGGTGGTCGCCAAGCCCGACGAGGACGCGGCGCCGCTGACCGAGATGACGCAGGTGATCGCGTCGAACCGCAACCGCAACCGCACCGCGGCGCTCAAGGCGATCGACGAGGCGCTCCGGCGGATGGCCGACGACCCGGAGGGCTTCGGGCTGTGCGAGTCGTGCGACGAGCCGATCCCCGAGCGGAGGCTGGTGCTCGTGCCCGAGGCGACGCAGTGCGCCCAGTGCCAGAACGAGGACGAGCAGGCCAACAGCACCCGCGGGCGCAGCCGCCGGCACCTGACCGACTTCCGCTAGAGCGGTCGTCGCCGGGGCGGACGCGGGCTTCGAGCAGCTCGAGCCGACGCACCCGCAGAACAGGCCGGGGGCTCACATGTGGGTGTGCGCGTGATCTGCGCCGGGTGGGTCACGCTGATCGGTTCGCGCGGGGCGGGACACTACCCCGATGGGGGGTGTGCTCACGATGTCCGTCGCTGTCGAGGTCGCTTCGTCGAAGCTCTGGAACATTCCGCCGCTGGTCCGCGGGGCGGGGTTGCCGGAGGGGTTCCGGCTCGGGGCGCTGGCGGTCGCGCAGCTGCGCGCGACCGAGGCGCGCTGCGAGGTGTACCTGGTGACGCACGACGACGGGTCGTCGCACATGGCCCGGGTCGCGCGGCGCGCGGCGCTGGCGGAGCAGCCGGCGCTGGCGGACTCGATGCTCGCGGCGGCGGTGCGGCTGTACGGGCACCGGCACCCGAACCTGCTCGAGGTGCACGGCGCCGGCTGGACCGACGAGGCGACGCCGCGGCCATACGTGCTGCACGAGCGGGTGGTCGGGCGCGACCTCGCGTCGTACCAGGCGCGCCACGGGTCGATCGATCCGTCGCTGCTGCTGGCGATCGGCCGCCAGTGCGCGGCCGGCCTCGCGGCGCTGCACGGGCTCGGCCTGGCGCACGCGGACCTGCGGCGCGGGTCGGTGACGCTGGTGCCGGCCGGCGGCGACGCGTTCCGGATCAAGCTCGGCGGGTTCGAGCGCGCCCGCGCGATCGAGCCCGGCGCGGCCGCCGACGCGGAGCCGCTGGTCGCGGCCGACCTCGCGGCGCTCGGGGCGATGCTGCAGGAGCTGGCGGCGGGCGCCCAGGAGGTGCCGGCGGCGCTCGCGGAGCTGATCGCGCGGCTGACGGCGGAGCCCACCGCGGCGAGCGCGGCGGAGGTCGCGGCGAGGTTGGCGGCGATCGAGGCGCAGGTCGATCCGGGGGCGTCGGCGATCGTCGCGGCGGGGGCCGAGGCGCTGCCGGAGCGGGAGGAGACGGCGCGGTGGAGCCGGCGCGCGCCGGAGTTCGGGCAGATCTCGCTGGTGATGCCGATCGAGCGCCCGGCCGACCCGATCCGGCTGGCGCGTGCGCCGTGGCTGATGACGGTGATCCTGATCGTCAGCGCGGCGGCGGTGATGATCGTGGCGTCGCTCGCCGGGCGGTCGCTGGGGCGCGTGCTCGAGATCGTGGACACGAGCGGCGAGGAGACGGTGCTGGGGCGCGTCGAGGTGCGCACGGTGCCCGACTGGATCGAGCCGCCGCGGCCGGTGCCGGTGCCCGAGCTGGTCGCGTCGCTCGCGGCGGCCGGCGGCTGCAAGGACGAGAAGCCCGAGGCGAAGGCGGTGTTCCAGCCGCGCAAGCCGGAGACGTCCGGCGCGCGGCGGCCCTCGGTCGCGGCGGTCGAGGAGGCGGTGGAGGAGGTCGAGGAGGTCGAGGAGGAGGTCGAGGAGGTCGCGCCGATGCTGCCGGTCGACGAGGTGGACGCGCTGATGCCGGTCGGGCCGGCGAAGCCGGTCGCGCCGGCGAAGCCGGACCCGGAGCGGCTGCGCAAGGCGCTCGAGGGGCTCGGGATGATGCCGGTCGACGAGACGCCGGCGCGCGCCGAGGCGAAGCCGTTCCTGACGACGACGCCCTGAGAAGTGTCGTAGACTCGCGCGCCCGGCGATGAGCGACGCGCGCGCTGCGACGAAACGGCCAGGCCTCGAGCAGGCGCTCTTTATCGCCGCGGAGAAGCTGCGCAGCAACCTCGACGCGGCCGACTACAAGCACGTGGTGCTCGGGCTGGTGTTTTTAAAGTATGTGGCGGACGCGGGGGCGGGCGGGCTGGTGGTGCCGGCGGAGGCGCGCTGGCCGGCGCTCGCGGCCGCGGCGGTGTCGCCGGGGCTCGGGGCGCGGCTCGACGCGGCGATGGCGGCGATCGAGCGGGCCAACCCGGCGCTCGCGGGCGCGCTGGCGCGGCGCTACGACCGGCCCGACCTCGATCCGCGGCGGCTCGGCGAGCTGGTCGCCTTGATCGACGGGGTCGATGGGATCGGGGGGCGCGGGGCCGGCGAGGCGGAGGGTCGCGCGCGCGACGTGCTCGGCCGGGTGTACGAGTATTTTCTGGGGCAGTTCGCGCGCGCGGAGGGCAAAAAGGGCGGGCAATTCTATACGCCGCGGTGCGTGGTCGAGCTGCTGGTCGGGCTGCTCGCGCCGCGCCGCGGGACGGTGTACGACCCATGCTGCGGGACCGGCGGGATGTTCGTGCAGAGCGCGGCGCTCGGCGGGGCGGGGCTCTGTCTGTTCGGACAGGAGTCGAACCCGACGACGTGGCGGCTGGCGCGGATGAACCTGGCGCTCCGCGGGCTGCGCGGCGACCTCGGCGCGGGGCCGGCGGACACGTTCGCGCGCGACCTGCACCCGGGGCTTCGCGCCGACGTCGTGCTCGCCAATCCGCCGTTCAACGACGGCGACTGGGGCGGGGCGGCATTGAGCAAGGATCCGCGCTGGCGGTTCGGGGCGCCGCCGCCGGGCTCGGCCAATTTCGCGTGGGTGCAGCATATCGCCAGCAAGCTGGCGCCCGGCGGGTTCGCGGCGATCGTGCTGGCCAACGGCAGCCTGAGCTCGCGGCGCTCGGGCGAGGGCGAGATCCGGCGGGCGATCGTGCAGGCGGACCTGGTCGATGGCGTCCTCGCGCTGCCGGGGCAATTGTTCTACTCGACGCAGATCCCGGCGTGTGTGTGGCTGCTGGCGAACACGAAGGCTGGAGAGGGCCGGAGGGATCGGCGCGGCGAGCTGCTGTTCGTCGACGCGCGGGCGATGGGAGCGATGATCGGGCGGACGCAGCGGGCGCTCGGGGCGGAGGACATCGCGGCGATCGTCGGCGCGTATCATGCGTGGCGGGGCGAGCCGGGGGCGGCGAAGTATGAGGATCGCGCGGGGTTCTGCCGGGCGGTGAGGCTGGCGGAGATCGAGCGGCACGGGTGGGTGCTGACGCCGGGGCGCTACGTCGGCGAGGCGACGGCGGAGGCGCCGGCGGAGGCGTCGGACGAGCGGTTGCGGCGGCTGTCGGCGCGGCTCGCGGCGCAGCTCGCCGAGGGGGCGCGGCTCGACGCGGCGATCGTGCAGATCCTGGGCGGGCTCGGCGGCGATGGGTGAGCGGCGGACGACCACGCTCGCGGCGCTCGGGCGGATCGCGGTCGGCAAGACGCCGCCGACCGGGCGCGCGGAGCTGTTCGGCGGGCCGGTGCCGTTCGTGACGCCGGGCGACCTCGACGGGCGGCGGGAGATCCGGGCGACGGCGCGGACGCTCAGCGAGGCCGGGGCGCGGGCGATCGGCGGGGCCCGGGCGCCGCGCGGGGCGCTGCTCGTCGCGTGCATCGGCGCGGAGCTGGGGAAGGTGGCGATCGCGGGGGTCGAGGCGGCGCACAACCAGCAGATCTGCAGCGTCGTCGTGCGGCCGCCGCATTGCGCGGAGTACGTCTATTATGATCTGAGCGCGCGGGCCGGCGAGCTGCGCGGGGCGGCCGGCGGGTCGGCGCAGCCGATCCTCAACAAGCGGGCGCTGGGGGAGGTCGCGGTCGCGTTGCCACCGCCGGAGGTGCAGCGGCGGGTCGCGGCGATCCTCGGGGCGTTCGACGCGCGGATCGAGCTGCTCGAGGAGACCGGGGCGACGGCGCTGGCGCTCGCCGATGCGCTGTTCCGCGCGTGGTTCGTCGAATTCACGCCGAGCGGGGCGCCGCGCGAGGTGGCGGCCCTGTTCGAGGGGCGGGAGGGGTCGCCGCGCGGGCCGATCCCGCGCGGCTGGACGGTCGCGCGGGTCGGCGAATTGGTGGCGCTCGACAAGGGGCTGTCGTACCGCGGGGAGCACGTCGGCGAGGTCGGGCGGCCGCTGGTCGGGCTCGGGTGCTTCGCGCCGGGCGGGCGGTTCGCCGCGGCGAAGCTGCGGCGCTACGCGGGGCCGTTCCTGGCGCACCACCAGGCGGCGGCCGGGGATTTGTTGATTGCGAACACCGATATGTCGCAGCGGCGCGACGTGCTCGGGTCGCCGCTGCGGGTGCCCCCATTGGGGGAGCCGGTGATCTATTCGCACCACGCGTTCGCGCTGCGGGTGACGGCGCCGGGGGACGGGTGGCGCGACTATCTGTATCTGGCGCTGCTGGCGGACGAGTTCCGGGCGCGGGCGGCCGGGTTCGCGACGGGGACGACGGTGCTGGCATTGCCGCGGGACGCGATCCTCGGGCACACGGTGGTGGTGCCGCCCGAGCCGGTGCGCGCGGCGTTCGTGCGCCAGGTGGGGCCGCTGCTGGCGCGGGTCGAGCACGGGCGGGCGCAGGGCGAGACGATGGCGGGGCTGCGCGACACGCTGCGGTCGCGGCTGATCGCGGGCGAGCTCGACGCGGCGGCGATCGTGGCGTGAGCGGGCGACGGTGAGCCGGACGCGGCGGTCTGGGATGGACCGGAATGGCCGGGCGCGGCGGTGGAGCATGGGCGGCGCAGGCCGCGGGGCGGCGGGCTCGGCCTCGCGTCGCGCGGGCGCGGGGCAGGGGCGTCGCGTCGATCACAGCGGGCCGCGGGGCCGGTGCGAACGGCGTGCGGGCGGCCGATCGCGCGGACGCGTCGAGGCGCGTGCACAAGGCCGCTGGCGGGCCCGCGGCCCGGGCCCAGGCTGACGCGCCGGAGGTGCCGTTCGAATGGGCAGTGTCCAATTCTCACTCGCTTGCGCCCTGGCTCTGGTCGCGTGCGGCGGCCGGGCCGCGCGTCACGCCGACACCGCGCCGCCGGAGCCGGAGCACGCGCCGCGGTCGGGCGAGGCCGAGGTCCGCAGCTGGACGCTCGAGTCGCTGGCCCGCGGGGCGATCCTGCTGCCGGACCTCGGGGCGCACCGCCGCGAGGTGACGACCGATTCGTCCGAGGCGCAGGCGTTCTTCGATCAGGGGCTGGCGCTGACCTACGGGTTCAACCACGACGAGGCGGCGCGCTCGTACGCGCGCGCCGCCGAGCTCGATCCGCAGTGCGCGATGTGCTTCTGGGGCGTCGCCTACACGCTCGGGCCGAATTACAACGTGCCGATGCTGCCGGAGCGGGCGCGGACGGCGTGGGAGGCGATCTCGAGGGCGCAGCAGCTGGCGGTCAAGAAGGCGACGCCGGTCGAGGCGGCGCTGATCCGCGCGCTGGCGAAGCGCTACCGCGGGCCGGCGTGGATCGATCCGGAGCGGATGCAGACGTACAACGAGGCCTACGCGGCGGCGATGCGCGCGGTCGCCCGGGACTTCCAGGACGACCTCGACGCGCAGGTGCTGTACGCCGAGGCGCTGATGAACGTCCGGCCGTGGAAGCTGTGGTCCCCGGACGGGGCGCCGGCGGAGGGGACGGAGGAATTGGTGGCGACGCTCGAGTCGGTGCTGGCGCGGGCGCCGGAGCACCCGGGGGCCAACCATTACTATATCCACGTGATCGAGGCGTCGCCGCGGCCGGAGAAGGGGCTGAAGTCGGCGGACCGGCTCGGCGCGCTGATGCCGGGGGCGGGGCACATGGTCCACATGCCGGCGCACATCTACCAGCGGGTCGGGCGCTACGCGGACGCGGCGGAGGCCAACCGGCGGGCGATCGAGGTCGACCTGAAGTACCTGGCGACGGTCGAGCCGCCGGGATACTATCCGATGTACGTGTCGCACAATTACGGGTTCCTGGCGTACGCGACGTCGATGCTCGGGCGGTCGGCGGAGACGCTGGCGGCGGCGCGCCAGGCCGCGAAGGCGATGCCGATGGACCTGGTGTGCACGATGCCGGGGATGGACTTCTTCCATTCGGAGCCGCTGCTGGCGATGGTGCGGTTCGGCCGGTGGGACGAGGTGCTGGCGGAGCCGAAGCCGCCCGAGCACCACCAGACGCTGGTCGCGCTGTGGCACCACGCGCGCGGCATGGCCCTCGCGGCGACCGGCAAGCCGAGCGAGGCGCTCGCCGAGGTCGCGGCGATCCGGCAGATCGCCTCCGAGCTGCCCGAGGCGCAGCTCGCCGGGCTCAACAGCGGGCGGACGGTGCTCGAGCTCGCCGCCCGGGTCGTCGAGGCGCGGGCCGCCGAGGCCGAGCGGGCCCCCGACGCGATCGGGCGCTGGGAGCAGGCGGTCGCGCTGGCGGACACGCTGGCGTACAACGAGCCGGCCGACTGGTTCTACCCGGTGCGCCACTACCTCGGGGCGGCGCTGCTCGACGCGGGCCGGGCGGCGGAGGCGGAGGCGGTGTACCTCGCCGACCTCGAGCGCAACCCGGACAACGGGTGGGCGCTGTTCGGGCTGTGGCAGGCCGCGCTGGCGCAGAAGCGGCCGGCGGCGGCCGAGGTCGCCGAGCGACGGTTCCGTGACGCGTGGAAGCGCGCCGACATCGCGCTGACGCGGACCGCGTTTTGATGCGGTCCGTACGCCCGATCGAGTTGCACCACCGGCGATCGGCGCGCATGAACAGATCGGGCGGGAGCGGACGGCGATGTTCACGATGTTCGACGCGTTGCAGCTGTTCACCGGACTGGCCGGCCTGATGACCGGGGCGTCGGTCGGGACGGTCTGGCACGACTGGTCGGGCGGGCTGGCGGGCGCGTTCGCCGGCTTCGTCGCCGGCCTGCTGCTCGGCCGCCTCCCGGCCCTGATGACGGCGCTGTGGGCCGACCGCGAGTTTCGCCACCTGTCCGAAGAGCAACTGCGACGATTCCTGCGCGGGCCGGCGTGGTACTCGTATCACTTCGCGTTCGCCGAGCTGGCGAGCCGCGGCGCCGACCTGACGCCGGAGGTGCCGGTCGTGGTGGCGCTGCTGCGCGATCCCGACCCGGCGCGGCGGACGCAGGGCGCGATCATCGTGCGGCGGCACTATCCGCGGTGGGCGGCCGAGCTGCGCGACACGTGGCCGCCGGCCGGCGAGGGCGCGCGCCGGTTCGGCGAGCGGCGCGCGGTCGGCGAGTGAGCCGGCGTCCGCGGCGCCGGTCCGCGTGCGCCGTTCGTCGCCCCCGCCGGGCGGCCGGCCGAGCCGGCGATCCGGCCCGGGACGCCGGTCGAGGCCGCCTTTCGGCGGTCGCCCGGTCCGCCGCTCCGACCGCGGTCACGTTCCGAGTGCGACGAAAGATCGCAGGAGGAAATGGTATGCGGGTGCTTCGTCAACAAACGATCGACCTCGGCGCGATCCGTGCGGAGAGCGGCAAGGTCGAGGTGTTCAGCCACTTCCCGAGCGGCTATATGTGGACCGGGGTCGGGCCGCGCGAGATCGACGCGGTGATCCCGTTCCAGGCGGGCTTCCGCCGCGATCCGGTGGTCCAGGCGTCGATCGCGGCGCTCGACAGCGGGAACGTGGCGAACACGCGCGTCGATGTCAACGTGGTGTCGGTGACGCGCGAGAACTTCGTGGTCCGCGTGACGACGTGGGCCGATACGAAGCTGGCGACCGTGCACGTGTCGTGGACGGCGATCGGGCGCGATCTGTAGCGCCCTGAGCTCGGGGGGCGGCTCGATCGAAGGCGCGGGGCCCGGCTCGATCGAAGGCGCGGGGCCCGGCTCGATCGAAGGCGCGGGGCCCGGCTCGATCGAAGGCGCGGGGCCCGGGAGAGGCTGGTGGGCGCGTCCCCGGGGCGGCTCCGCGGGTCCCTCGCTTTCGGCGGGCTCCCCCCCATGGCCGTGCTCGGCGGCTTCGCGTGCACGCGATGCGGGTGGCGCGGAGGACATGTTTTAATAGAACTGTCTCGAGTGCCAGACGGAGCCGCCTGCGCGCGCGCCATGGGCTCCGCCCCGCCGGCGTCCCGCTGCGCCGCCCCGGGGACGCGCCGCGAAGGCCCGGGTGGGCCCCGCTCGTTGAGGTGCGGAGAGGTGTCGCGTGGGCGAGTGGGTGAGGTACGGAGAGGGGTCGCGTGGGCGAGCGGGTGAGGTGCGGAGGGGGGTCGCGTGGGCGAGCGGGTGAGGTGCGGAGAGGGGTCGCGTGGGCGAGTGGGTGAGGCGCGGAGAGGGGTCGCGTGGCCGGCGGGTGAGGTGCGGAGGGGTGTGACGTGCGACGATTTGCGTGCAGCGAGGAGGCTCGATGCGGCGGTGACGATGGTGGTCCGGCGATGAGCGGGGCCCACCCGGGACTTCGCAGGGCGGACCCAGCGCGGCGCACGGGACGCAGGCGGGGGGGACCCATGGCGCGCGCGCAGGCCCCTGTCGTACGCGCGGGCGGTCGGCTCTGTCCGGCGAGACATGTCTTCGAAGCCATGGAGGGGCCGAGCACGGCCATGGGGGGGAACCCGACGCCCGCGAGGGACCCGCTGCGCCGCGCCGGGTCCGCCCGCTCGACGATTCTCAGGGCCCCGCGCTTTTGGCGTCAGGATCTCTCGACGATGTTCGGCCCCGCGCTCTTGGCGTCGGGATCGTCGAGGACCCCGTCGATCAGTGGAGCTGGCCGATCGCCTTGCTGAATTCGCCGCGGCCGCTGCCGTAGCCCCATTGCAGGGCGCGCTGGACGGAGGGGCTGCGGTCCCAGCCGCGGGCGACGAGCAGGCGCATGCCCTCCTGGATGCCGGCCTTGACGAGGGAGGGCCAGGCGATCGCGCGGGCGCAGGCGAGGCGGTAGGCGCGGACGGTGGCGGCGTCGATGCGGCCGCGGTCGCGGAGGGCGGCGGCGGCGTGGTCGGCGGCGAGGGTGCCGGTCTTGAGGGCCTGCCAGATGCCCTCGCCGCTGAGCGGGTCGATCGCCTGGCCGGCGTCGCCGCAGACGAGGATCCCGGGGCCGCCGGCGAGCGGCCAGGGGCGCAGGGCCAGCGGCAGGGCCCAGGTGCGGACCGGGCCGGCCGGCTCGGCGCCGGCGAAGCGGTCGGGGTGGCGGGCGAGGAAGTCGCGCAGCCGGTCGCGGATGTGCCGGCCGTCGTGATGGTAGTGGTCGGCGCGCTGGTAGACGCCGGCGTTGGCGAGGCCGTCGACCGGGGGGAACAGCCAGCCGTAGCCGCACGGGAGGTCGCGCTCGAAGTAGTGCTCGGCGGTGCCCGGCTCGGCCGGGGCGGCGCCGCGGAGATAGACGGTGGCGGCGACGGCGAGGCGCGGGCCGCGGGGGTAGGGCTCGCCGAGGGCGGCCCAGGCGACCGAGCCGGGGCCGTCGGCGGCGATGACCGCACGGGCATGTCCCGTGAAACCTGGTCCCTCGACCAGGATGCGATCCTCGGCCTCGCGGACGAGGCGGCGGATCGGCTGGCCCTCGACGAGGCGGGCGCCGGCGGCCTGCATGCGGCGGCGCAGCAGGTCGTCGAGGTCGCGGCGGCCGACGATCAGGCCGGGGGCGTCGCCGTAGCCGCGGACGATCCGGGCGCCGTCAGGGAGGATCGCGGCGCCGGCGCGGACGATCGCGTGCGGGGCCGCGGCGAGCGCGTCGGCGGCCCCGAGTGCGCCGATCAGCGCGACGGCGGCGTTCGACAGGGCGTCGCCGCAGGTCTTGTCGCGCGGGAAGGTGGCGCGGTCGACGGCGAGGACGTCGAGGCCGGCGCGGGCGAGGCCGATCCCCGCGGCGGCGCCGGCCGGACCGGCGCCGACGATGAGGACGTCGCAGTGCTCGCGGCGCATCGGCGGCGACGATAGACCGGAGCGCGGCGGTCGCACAAGGGGCCGGCTGGTGTATCGTCCGCGGCGTGCCGGAGGGAGCAGGCGCAGACGTGCCGAGGGGCCGCGGGCTCGTGCTCGGGTCGTTGCTGGTGCACGTCGGGCTGCTGCTGTACGGGATGCCGCCGGCGGTGGTGTTCGGTCCGCTGCCGTTCGGCAGCCCGGACTACCAGACGCACTTCCAGCACACGCACACGCTGTCGCGGGCGCTGGACGAGCTCGGGCGGCTGTGGGTGTACGACCCGATGATGCTCGCCGGCTACCCGGCGGGGCTGTTCTTCGACGTCGACAACAAGCTGCACTTTTTGTGGTGCACGCTGCTGCGGTCGGTCGGGGTGGCGCTGCCGGTCGCGTTCAATTCGTTCGCGCTGGTGTCGGCGCTGCTGATGCCGGTCTCGCTGTGGCTGGCGGCGCGGCTGCTCGGCGCCGCGCCGCGGGCGCAGGCGTGGAGCCTCGCGCTCGGGGTGCTGCTGTGGCACTTCGACTCGCTGCTGCGGTTCTTCTGGGGCGGCGGGATGATCTCGTTCGCGACCGCGAGCCACCTCGGCGTCGTCGTGCTCGCGCTGTTCTACCGCCAATTGTCCGGGCCGCGGGTCCGCGGCGGCGACGCGGCGCTGCTGGTGCTGCTGCCGCTGGCCCTGCTGACGCACGTGTGGAGCTTCGCGATTTTGGTCGGGCCGATGGTCGGGCTGTACCTCGCGCGGGCGCGGCGGCTGGGGCCCGGCGCGCACCTGCGGGTGTGGGGGCTCGCGGGGTCCGCGGTGCTGGTCAACCTGTACTGGTTGTGGCCGGCGCTGACGCACCTGGAGCTGCTGGCGCCGTCGCACAAGCTCGGGCAGGCGACGCCGGACTTCGCGCTCTACGACGTGCTCGAGCTGTTCGTCAACCCGCTGACGACGGGGTTCGTGCGCCAGCGGACGCTGGTGCGGGTGGTCGCGGTGCTGGCGGCGATCGCGGCGCTGCTGGCGTGGCGGCGGGCGCGGGACGGGCGGCTCGGGTTCGCAGCGGGGACGCTCGGGTGGCTGTTCGGGATCGCGTACTTCGGCGCGGCGCTGCCGCTGGCGCCGGCGACCGAGCCGTACCGGTTCGTCGCGCCGCTGGCGTGCTGGGCGGCGGTGCTCGGCGGGACCTGGCTCGACGGACATGTGAACCGCGGGACATGGTCGAAGATCCCGGCGGAGGCGCGCGGGCTGGTGATCGGGCTGGGTGTGCTGCTCGCGCCGCGGGTCTACGCGCACGTCAGCACGTTCGTGCCCGAGCTCGACCTCGCGCCGGTGCCGGTGCTAAAGAACGCGATCCTGGAGGAGCAGTTCTTCCCGAGCATGCGGCTCAAGGGGGTGCCGGAGGACTTCCAGGAGGTCGCGGCCTGGCTGAAGGGCCAGCCGGACGACGGGCGGGTGCTCGTGCAGTACTGGGCGCTCGGCGAGTACCTGCGGTGGGCGACGGACCGGCCGATCCTCGGCGGCTTCCCCGACCGGCGGACGATCCACGAGCAGGCCAACCTGTTCCACTTCCTCGACGACGACGCGCGGTACCACGACGGGCTGGCCGACTACTTGACGACGTACGGGGTCGCGTACGTGGTCATGGCGGTGCCGTACCTGGCGGCGATCGAGAAGCGGCTCGACCTGCTCGAGCCGCGTGGGATCGTCGGCGGGCGCTACCGGGTGTACCGGGTGCGGGCGCCGGCCGGGTACGTCGCCGCCGGGCGCGGCCAGGTCCGCGCCGGGCTCGGGCGGATCGCGGTCGACCAGGCGTCGCCGGCCCCCGGGACGCAGGCGCTGGTGCTGCGGTTCCACTGGCTGCGCGGGCTCGAATGTCGCCCGGGCTGCCGGGTCGAGCGCGAGCCGCTCGCGGGCGATGAAGCCGGGTTCATCCGTGTCGTCGGCGATCCCGCGCTGCCGGCGAGCTTCGTCGTCGCGCAGGGTGAGTAGATCACAGGGGGCGGCGACGTCTCTGGCGGCCCGAGGCGGGTCGTCCATGGTTGCGGGTGTCCCGGGAGCTTCGCGCGGTCTATCCCATTATTCACGCGAACCCCCGCGGGCCGGGATGGTGCCTCGCGTCCTCACGGTCGCGCCGGCCTGTCCTCTGCGTCACGGAGGGCGGTGCCCGTCCGGACCGTACGGGGCGTCGAGCGACGCTCCGCACGTCCGGCGGTCCCGCCCGCCGGTGAGAACGCCGATCGAGATGGCTTGGCTTGGACGATTTGTCGCGGCTCGTGGTGAATGCTTTTTTGGAGCGGGCGCCTCAAATGCGGGCAGGATCCCGGCCGGCAGGCGTCGGGCGGGTCATCTCGATCGGCGGACTCGTGGGACCTCGCGCGCGGCGGGGCCGCCGCGGCCGTCGTGCCGGCGAGCGCGCCGGGCCGGTCGGGCCTGCGGCGCAAATCACGGCCGGTCGCGCAGGTCCGGGGCGGCGATCCGACGGCGGCGTCGCGCGGGTCAGCCGAACAGGGCGGCGTGGGCGAGGGCGGCCAGGGCTGCGCCGAGCAGCGGGCCGACGATCGGGACGAAGGCGTAGCCCCAATCGCTGGTGTCCTTGCCGGGGATCGGGAGGAGCGCGTGGGCGAGGCGCGGGCCGAGGTCGCGGGCGGGGTTGATCGCGTAGCCGGTCGGGCCGCCGAGCGAGAGGCCGATCGCCAGGACCAGCAGGGCGACCGGCAAGGCATCGAGGGCGCCGAGGCTGCTGGCGGGGGCGGCGATTCGCAGGACCCCGAGGACGAACGCGAAGGTGGCGATCACCTCGGTCAGCAGGTTGGCGGGGAGGTCGCGGATCGCGGGCACGCAGCAGAAGACGCCGCGCTTGGCGATCGGGCCCTCGGTCGCGGCGAAGTGATCGCGGTAGGCGAGCCAGACGAGCGCGGCGCCGAGGAAGGCGCCGAGCAGCTGGGCGGCGACGTAGGCGGGGACGCCGGCCCACGCGAACTTGCCGGCGAGCGCGAGCGCGAGCGTGACGGCGGGGTTGAGGTGGGCGCCGCTGACCCCGGCGACCGCGTAGACGGCGACGAACGCGGCGGCGGCCCACCCGGCGGCGATGACGATCCACCCGCCGCCGTGGCCGTGCGTGCGCGCGAGCGCGACGTTGGCGACGACGCCGTCGCCGAAGAGGACGAGGAGCGCGGTCCCGAGGAGCTCGGCGGCGAAGGGGGACATCGCGCGCGAGGATAGAGCGCGGCGGCGCGCGCTGTCCACCGGCGGAGGGGCTCGCGGCGGCCGGGCCGGCTCTGCCATCATCGGCGTGGGTTGTCGGGCGAGGGAGAGCGCGGCGCGGAGGAGAGGTGGCTCGGGCGCCTCGACCGGTTGATCCCGGCGTCGCTGCTCGGCGAGCCGGAGGCGCAGCTGCGCAGCCGCGTGCTGGTGTGGTCGTGCCTCGGGATCGGGGCGCTCGGGGTCGTGCTGGTACTGGTGCGGCTGACGACGACGACGTTCGACAACGGGCCGGTGATCGCGGGCGTGTTGGTGGCGCTGGTGCTGGCGCTGCCGTGGGTGCAGCGGCTGACCCGCTCGCACCGGATCGCGGGGGCGGGGCTGGTGTTCGCGATCCTGGCGACGCTGCCGGTGCTGCACGTGACGGCCGGCGGGTTCCCGGCGCCGTCACTGGTGCTGTTCCCGCTGGTGCCGCTGTTCGCGACGTTCCTCGTCGGGCTGCGGTTCGGGGTGATCAGTGCGGGGCTGGTGGCGGCGATCGTCGTCGGGCTGCGGCTCGGGCTGGCGCCGATCAGCGGGCCGCGGGTCGAGATGATGCAGTGGTCGTTCGCGGCGGTCGGGGCGATCGTGCCGCTGATGTGCCTGCTGCTGGCGGCGGCGTACGAGCAGGCGCGCGCGCGCGGGCAGGCGCAGCTCGAGGCGGTCAACGCGGCGCTCGAGGAGGCGCGGGCGCGGGCGGAGGCGGCGAGCCGCAGCAAGAGCGAGTTCCTGCGCCACGTCAGCCACGAGCTGCGGACGCCGCTGAACGCGATCCTCGGCTACGGAGAGCTGCTGCAGGAGGAACTGGTCGACGCGGGGCAGGACCGGCTGTCGGGCGACGTCGGGAAGATCCGCGGCGCGAGCGAGCAATTGCTGGCGCTGATCAATGACCTTCTGGACATCTCGCGGATCGAGGCGGGGGCGATCGACCTGACGATCGCGGCGGTCGAGCTCGGCCCGCTGCTGGCGCAGGTGCGCGAGACGGCGCTGCCGATGGCGGCGGCGAATCACAACACGATCGTCGCGGCGACCCCGGGCGGGCTGCCGACGATCGCCACCGACGAGCGGCGGCTGCGGCAGATCCTGCTCAACCTGGTCAGCAACGCGTGCAAGTTCACCGAGCGCGGGCGGGTGGTGCTCGAGGCGGCGGCGGCGGACGGCGGGGTGACCCTGCGGGTGCGCGACACGGGGGTCGGGATGACGCCGTCGCAGGCTGCGAAGATCTTCGAGCCGTTCGTGCAGGTTCACCCGTCGCAGGCGGCGCGGTCGCAGGGGTCAGGGCTGGGGCTGTCGCTGAGCCGGCGGCTGGTCGAGGCGCTCGGCGGGAGCATCCGCGTCGACAGCGAGCCGGGGCGCGGGACGCAGTTCTCGGTGTGGCTGCCGCTGCGGGCGCCGGGTCGGTGAGCTCGGGCGGGCGGGGCGCGTCGGGTTGGGGCGGCGGCGTTGGCGTTGAGCGGGGACGCGGGGCGCGTCGGGTTGGGGCGGCGGCGTTGGCGTTGGGCGCAGACGCGGGGCGCGGAGGCCTGGGCCGGCGGGCGGGGGCCGACGAAGCCGGGTCCCTCGCGGTCGGCGGGTCCCCGCCATGACTCGTGCTCGGCGCCCGCATGCGTCGATGAAGATATGTCTGGAAAGACATCCGATGCTTTCGTGGCCGAAGCCCATGCGGGCGCCTGCGCGCGAGCCATGGCCCCCACCCCGCCTGCGTCCCAGTTCGTCGGCCCCTGCCCGCCGGAGCACAGAACTCGGTGGCCCCGCTTCTGGGGACGCCACGAGCGTCGCGCGATGAGAACATCGCCGCCGGGCCGAAGAACTGGGTGGCCCCGCTTCTGGGCGACGCCGAGGACGAGGCGCGATGAGAGGAAGGGCGCTTGGAGGAGAAGCGGGTGGCCCCGCTTCTGGGTGACGCCGAGGACGAGGCGCGATGAGATGGGGGGCGCCGGGAGGAGAAGCGGGTGGCCCGGCTCTTGGGAGATGCCGAGGACGAGGTGCGATGCGGTTATTCCCGAATTGTGTCGTCTATCGGGCGTGGGACAGCTGCGTCGCGCGACGATTCTTGCATTGTAGAAGAGCGGGGCCATCGTGTTCTTCGGTCCGGCGGCGATGCTCGCATCGCGCGTCGATCATTGCATTGTCGAAGAGCGGGGCTACCCGTGGCTTCGGTCCGGCGGCGATGTTGTCATCGCGCGACGTTCGTGGCGTCGGCGAAGAGCGGGGCCACCGAGTTCTGTGCTCCGGCGGGCAGGGGCCGGCGAACTGGGACGC